>Ga0163150_10000919_pt1 | contig 52123 bp, 41 predicted proteins | sample OliLakLV19P2IB_FD_148628 | JGI IMG/M metagenome (GOLD analysis project Ga0163150, IMG submission 148628) | Freshwater microbial mat bacterial communities from Lake Vanda, McMurdo Dry Valleys, Antarctica - Oligotrophic Lake LV.19.P2.IB | ecosystem: Environmental > Aquatic > Freshwater > Lake >...
CCATTGCCGACGGCCGTCTCGTCGAGGCCCTCGAACAGCGCGCGATCGAGGATGCGCAGGTCGTACTCGTCCGCCGTCGGCAATGGCACTTCCGGCAGCCGGCTGCCGTCGATCGGCGCCTCGTCCGCTGCGTCGGGCTCGACCAGCAGTCGATAGGCGGGCCCGGGCAGCGCCGCCGCCAGTCGGCCGCGCTGTTGCTCATCGGCGCCGTCGAGACCCTGCAGGTCGATCCACATGGCGTGGACGACCAGGATGGAATCCTCCGCGCGCCAGGGCGTTATCGGCTGGCCAAGCACCAGGTACTCGAAGGGTCGCTGTCCGAGTGACCTTGCGCCTGCATTCACGCCCTCGGCGTAGGCTTCCAGCAACCCGCGCTCCGCGGCTGCGAGCGCGGCGAGCGCCTCACCGGCGCGACGCCTGAACTGATGCGGACGGATGTGCCGGTCGGCATCGACGAGTCCCGGCCCGAGCAGCGCCGCCAGTTCCCCGGCGCCGGTGCGGCGCAGCAGGTCCATCTGGAACAGCCGGTCCTGCGCGTGCGCATAGCCTGTCGCGCGCGCGACGTCTGCGCGCGTCGCGCCGCGGATCACCGGGACACCGGCTGCGTCGCGCTCGATCTTGGCGGACGCCGCAAGCCCGGCGAGCTGCGCCGAACCCTCGATCTGCGGCAGGCTCGCGCGCAGGACGAGCCAGGCTGCCGCGATCGCGATCACGGCGATGGCGGCGGCGATTCCGAGGATCCAGCCGAGGATCCGGATGGGGAACCTGGCGGGGACGCTCACCTTCAGACTCCGCGCTGGACCTTCAGGATCTTCATCGAGTTGGTGCCGCCGGAGACTCCGGAGAACTCGCCCTTCGTGACGATGATGAGGTCGCCCTCGGCGGCGAGGCCGTCCTTTATCAGCCGCTCGAAGATGGCGGCGTAGATCTGCTCCGGGCGCGGATGGGTCACGTCGAAGTCGACCGGGTAGACGCCGCGGTAGAGCGTCACGCGACGCTGTGTCGCGGCATGGCGCGTAAAGGCGTAGATCGGGATGTCCGTGCGCATGCGCGACATCCACAGCGCAACCGAGCCCGACTCGGTCAGCGCGACGATCGCACGTACGTCGAGGTGATTCGCGGTGTACATCACTGCAGCGGCGATCGCCTCGTCGGTGCGCAGGAACTGGACATCCGTGCGCAGCTCGGGCCGGTTGGAGAACTGCCACTTCTCCGCGCCCTCGATCACCTGCGCCATGGCGCGCACGACCCGGCCCGGGTGACGCCCGACCGCCGTCTCGGCCGAGAGCATCACCGCGTCGGTGTCGTCCATCACCGCGTTCGCGACGTCGGAGACCTCGGCCCGGGTCGGCACCGGCGCGTGGATCATGGACTCCATCATCTGCGTCGCGGTGATCACAAGCCGGCTCTTGGCGCGCGCGCGCGCGATGATGTGCTTCTGCAGGCCGGTAAGTTCGGCGTAGCCGAGCTCGACGCCGAGGTCGCCGCGCGCGACCATCACGGCTGCGGTCTCGTCGATGATGGTCTCGAGATTGTCAATCCCCTCGCGCCGCTCGATCTTGGCGACGATGCGGCCCTCGCCGCCGGCGGCGCGCATGAGATCCCACGCCTCGGCGATGTCGTGGCGGTCGCGCACGAACGAGACCGCTAGGTAGTCGACGCCAAGCTTCGCGGCCATACCGATGTCTTCGCGGTCCTTGACGGTCAGCGCGCCGGCGGAGAGCCCGCCGCCCTGCTTGTTGAGGCCCTTCTTGTCGGAGAGCTCGCCGCCGGTCAGGACCTTCGTGTGCACCTGCGTGCCCTCGACGGCGGTGACCTCGACCGCGATGAGTCCGTCGTTCAATAACAGCGTGTCGCCCGCGCGCACATCGCGCGGCAGTGACTCGTACGCGACCCCGACGACCGAGGCCGTGCCCGATTTCGGGTCGAAGGAAGGGTCGAGCGTGAAGCGCTCGCCCTCGACCAGCATCACGCTTCCCGTCGCGAAGCACTCGATGCGCACCTTGGGGCCGCGCAGGTCGCCGAGGATGCCGACCACCCGGCCCGCCTTCCCAGCCGCCGCCCGCGCGAGTTCGATTCGCCGCGCGTGATCGTCGAAACTGCCATGGGAGAAATTGACGCGGACGAGATCGACGCCGGCCGCGATGAGGTCGGCCATCGCGAGCACGGAGTCCGTGGCCGGTCCGAGAGTCGCGACGATCTTGGTGCGCCTTGCCATGTCAGCCCCCGGATGCGCGTCGTTCGAGCGCCGCGACTGCGGGCAGCGTCTTGCCCTCGACGAATTCGAGGAAAGCGCCACCTCCCGTCGAAATGTAGGAAACATCGCGCTCGATGCCGTATTTCCCGATGGCGGCCAGCGTGTCGCCGCCGCCGGCGATCGAGAACGCGGAGCTCCTTGCGATCGCCTCCGCCAGCGACCTGGTGCCATCGCCGAACTGGTCGAATTCGAAGACGCCCACCGGGCCGTTCCAGATCACCGTACCGGCCTTCGCCACGATCTCCGCGACCGCCCGCGCAGACGCCGGCCCGATGTCGAGGATCATCTCGTCCGCGGCGACCGCCGTAGCGGCCTTGGTCACCGCCGCGGCCGTCGCCGAGAATTCGCGGGCGACCACGACGTCAGTCGGGATCGGAATGCCGACGCCGCGGGTCTTCGCCTCAGTGAGCAGGCGTCGCGCGACTTCGAGCATGTCGGGCTCGTGCAAGGACTTGCCGACCGCGACGCCGGTCGCGGCCAGGAAGGTGTTGGCGATGCCGCCGCCCACGACCAGCTGGTCGACCTTCGCGATCAGGCTGTCGAGAACCTGCAGCTTGGTGGAAACTTTCGAGCCGCCGACGACCGCCACCAGCGGCCGGCGCGGGTTCTTGAGCGCCCGTTCGAGCGCGTCAAGCTCGCCGGCCAGCAGCGGGCCCGCGCAGGCGACCGGCGCCGCAAGCGCGACGCCGTGAGTGCTTGCCTCGGCGCGGTGTGCAGTGCCGAAGGCGTCCATCACAAAAATGTCGCACAGCGCCGCCATGCGCGCGGCGAGGACCGGGTCATCCTTCTTCTCGCCTTTCAGGAAGCGCACGTTCTCGAGCAGCACGATCTCGCCGGGCCCCGCGGACGCCGCGTCCAGCTCGCCGTCGTGCAGCCGGACCGGCTTGCCGAGCAGACCCGAAAGGACCTCGGCGACCGGCCGCAGCGACAGTGCCGGGTTGCGTTCCCCTTCCTTCGGCCTGCCGAGATGGGACATGACGACGACGCGGGCCTTGGCATCGAGCGCGCGCTCGAGCGTCGGCAGCGCGGCGCGCAGCCGCGCGTCGCTCGTGACCCTGCCGCCGTCGATCGGCACGTTGAAGTCCTCGCGGATCAGCAGGCGCTTTCCCGCGAGGTCGAGATCCGTCATTCGGATCGCATTCATCCCGCTCGCGACCAGGCGAGCGTCGTATCGAGCATGCGATTGGAGAAGCCCCACTCGTTGTCGTACCACGCGCAGACCTTCACCAGGGTTCCGCCCAGGACTTTCGTGAGCTGCGCGTCCACCGTGCCGGATGCAGGGTTATGGTTGAAGTCAACCGAGACCAGCGGTTCCTCGGTGTAGTCGAGAATGCCCTTCAACGAACCCTCGGAAGCCTTTCGCAGGAGTCCATTGACTTCCTCGGCCGTCGTCGCGCGACTCGCGGTGAACGTGAGATCGACGAACGAAACATTGATCGTCGGCACGCGGACCGAGAATCCGTCCAGCTTGCCCTTAAGTTCCGGCAGGACGAGACCGACCGAGGCGGCTGCACCGGTCTTGGTCGGGATCATCGACATGGTCGCCGAACGCGCCCGGCGCAAGTCCGAGTGGTACACGTCCGTCAGCACCTGGTCGTTGGTGTAGGCGTGCACGGTGGTCATGATGCCGGCCACCACACCGAGACCGTCGTGCAACGGCTTGACCAGCGGAGCGAGGCAATTCGTGGTGCAGGAGGCGTTCGAAATGACCGTCATGTCCTTGCGCAGCGTCTGGTGGTTGACGCCATAGACGATCGTCGCATCCACGCCGTCCGCCGGGGCCGACACGACGACCCGCTTTGCGCCGCCGGCGAGATGTTTGCCGGCCTTCTCCTTGTTGGCAAACAGACCCGTGCACTCGAGCACGGTATCGACGCCGAGTTCGCCCCAGGGCAGCTTGGCCGGGTCGCGCTCCGCGAGCACGCGGATCCGTTCGCCGTTCACCAACATGTGGTTGCCGTCCACTGCGACCTTGCCCGGGAAGGGCCCGTGGGCCGTGTCATGGCGCGTCAGGTGCGCATTGGTGTTCGCGTCGCCGAGGTCGTTGATCGCGACGATGCTGATCTCGCCCGTGCGCTTGCCTTCGTAAAGCGCGCGCAGGACGTTGCGGCCGATTCGCCCGTAACCATTGATGCCAACCTTGATCGCCATTTTCACTTCTCTCCGTTTGCCGTGGACTCCACCGCCTCGACGACGGCGGCGGACGTAAAACCAAAATGCCTGAACAGATCCTTGGCCGGCGCCGAGGCGCCGAAGCCGTGCATGCCGATCACGCGGCCGCGCGGACCGACGTAGCGCCACCAGCCGTCGGGCACGCCCGCCTCGATCGCGACCCGGCGCGTCACCGCGGGCGGCAGCACCGCGTCGCGCCAGGCCGCTTCCTGCGCGTCGAAGACGCTGGTGCTGGGCATCGACACCACGCGCACACGCCTGCCGCGCTCTGCGAGTGTGCGCGCTGCGTCGACCGCGAGCGCGACCTCCGAGCCGGTCGCGATCAGGATGCAGTCAGGCTGCCCGGCGCAGTCGACGAGCACGTAGCCTCCGCGCGCGATAGCCGCGAGCTGCGCAGCATCGCGCGCCTGCTGCGGCAGGGACTGCCGCGTCAGCGCCAGCACCGTGGGAGCGCCGCGCCGGCGCAGCGCCGCGCCCCACGCGACCCAGGTCTCGGCCGTGTCGCAGGGCCGCCAGACTTCCAGATGCGGAATGACGCGCAGCGACGCGAGATGCTCGACCGGCTGGTGCGTCGGCCCGTCTTCCCCGAGCCCGATGGAGTCGTGGGTCAGCACAAAGATGCTGCCCGTGCCGATGATGGACGCCATGCGAAGAGAGCTTCGCGCATAGTCCGCGAACACGAGGAAAGTCCCTCCGAACGGGATGTACCCGCCGTGCAGGACGACGCCGTTCATGATCGCGCCCATCCCGAACTCGCGCACGCCATAGTGCAGGTAGGCGCCGTCCGGCTGCGCCGCGGAAAACGCGGCGGCGCCCTTGATGCGCGTATTGTTCGAGCCGGTGAGGTCCGCGGAACCGCCGAGCAGCTCCGGCACGCGCGGTCCTAGGGCGTTCAGCACCGCCTGTGAGCTCTGGCGCGTCGCAATAGGCTGCGACGCCGCCTGCGCCGCGGCGGCGCCTTCGCCGATCCAGGCGTCGAAACCCTCGGGAAGCCTTGCGTCAATACGCCGGCGGAATTCCGCCGCGAGCTGCGGGTGCTCCGCCTCGTAGGCCTTGAACTTACGTCGCCAGCGGCCTTCGGCGCGCTTGCCGGTGGCGCGTCCGTCCCAGGCGGCGCGGATGTCATCCGGCACGACGAAGGGCTCGTGCGGCCAGCCGAGCGTCTTGCGGGCGAGCGCCACTTCCTCGGCGCCGAGCGCCGCGCCGTGGCATTCCTCCTTGCCCTGCTTGTTAGGCGCGCCGTAGCCGATGGTTGTCTTGCAGCAGATGAGCGTCGGCTTGTTCTTCTCGCGCTTTGCGCGCCGGATCGCGCGGGCGACGGCCTCCGGATCGTGGCCATCGACTGCGCGGATCACCTGCCAGCCGTAAGCCTCGAAGCGCTTCGGCGTGTCGTCCGTGAACCAGCCGGCGACCTCGCCGTCGATCGAGATGCCGTTGTCGTCGTAGAAACAGATCAGCTTGCCGAGGCCCCAGGTGCCTGCGAGCGAGCACGCCTCATGCGAGACGCCCTCCATCAGGCAGCCGTCGCCGAGGAACACCCAGGTGTGGTGATCGACGATCTCGTGGCCCGGCCGGTTGAAGGCGGCTGCGAGCTTCTTTTCCGCGAGCGCCATGCCGACGGCGTTGGCGAGTCCCTGCCCGAGAGGACCGGTCGTGGTCTCGACGCCGATCTCAATTTCGCGCTCCGGATGGCCCGCGGTGCGCGCACCGAACTGGCGGAAACTCTTCAATTCGTCGATGCCGAGCGGATAGCCGCTCAGGTGGAGCACGGAATAAAGGAGCATCGAGCCGTGCCCGTTGGAGAGCACGAAGCGGTCGCGGTCGGCCCAGTGCGGGTTCCCGGGGTTGTGCTTCAGGAAATCGCTCCAGAGCACCTCGGCGATGTCGGCCATGCCCATCGGCATGCCGGGATGGCCGGAGTTGGCGCGCTGCACGGCATCCATGCTGAGCGCCCGTATGGCGTTGGCGACCTCGCGGCGACCCGGCATCTCGGCCCTCCAGCGGCAAACCACCATTGTCACCGATGGCGTATAATTTTTCGATGTCCGGTGCTTACCTGTTCACCTCCGAATCCGTTTCTGAAGGCCATCCCGACAAGGTCGCCGACCAGGTTTCGGACGCCGTCCTGGACGCATTGCTCGCCCGCGACCCCGGGGCGCGAGTCGCCTGCGAGACGATGGTCAAGACCGGCGTCGCCATCGTCGCGGGCGAGGTCACGACCTCTGCCTGGGTCGATCTCGAGGCGCTGGTGCGCTCGGTCATTCTCGACATCGGCTACACCTCGTCCGAGGTCGGCTTCGACGGCCGGACCTGCGGCGTCATCAACATCATCGGCAAGCAGTCCGTGGACATCGCGCAGGGCGTCGACCGCGCGCTTCCCGAGAACCAGGGCGCGGGCGACCAGGGGCTGATGTTCGGCTATGCGACCGATGAGACGAGCGCCCTGATGCCGGCGCCGATCCACTATGCGCACAAGCTGGTCGAGCGCCAGGCGAAGGTTCGCAAGGGCCGCCACCCGAAGCTCCCGTGGCTGCGCCCCGACGCCAAGAGCCAGCTCACCTTCGCCTACGAGGATGACCGGCCGGTCGGCATTGAAGCCGTCGTGCTCTCGACCCAGCATTCGCCGGACGTGAAGCAGAAGGACCTGCGCGAGGGCGTCATGGAGGAGATCATCAAGCCCGTGCTGCCGGCCCGCTGGCTGACCCGCCGCACGAAATTCCACATCAATCCGACCGGCCGGTTCGTGATCGGCGGACCGGTGGGCGACTGCGGCCTCACCGGGCGCAAGATCATCGTGGACACCTACGGCGGCATGGCCCGCCACGGCGGCGGCGCGTTCTCGGGCAAGGACCCGTCGAAGGTTGACCGCTCGGCCGCTTACGCGGCGCGATATGTCGCCAAGAACGTGGTCGCGGCCGGCCTCGCAAGGCGCTGCGAAATCCAGGTGTCCTACGCCATCGGCGTGGCGAAACCCACTTCGGTCTCCGTAAACACCTTTGGAACCGGGCGCCTGCCGGACGCGCGTCTCGAAAAGCTGATCACTGCTCACTTCGACCTGCGCCCGTTTGGCATCATCCGCATGCTCGACCTGGTCCATCCGATGTACCAGAGGACGGCGTCCTACGGGCATTTCGGGCGCGAGCCGGTCAAGATGGAATACGATGGCAAGGCGTTCACGGCCTTCAGCTGGGAACGCACGGACCGGGCGGAAGCCTTGAGGAAGGCAGCACGTCTTTAAGAGGGGACAGTCCCCTTTGGCCGGACGGCCAAAGGCGACAGTCCCCCCGCGGTCCCCGAGGAGCGTTGCAACGGGCCAAGGCCCGCCAGGCTCGGGGATAGCGAATGGCAACGGCGCTCTCGCTCGCAAAGGAGAGAGGACCATGAATGCCGTAATCAGCAAGAAGTTCCAGGACTACGCGGTCGCCGACATCGGCGAGGCCGAGTTCGGCCGCCGCGAAATCGCGATCGCCGAGACGGAAATGCCGGGCCTCATGTCGGTCCGCGCCGAATTCGGGAAGTCGAGGCCGCTCGCCGGCGCGCGCATCGCAGGCAGCCTGCACATGACGATCCAGACGGCGGTGCTCATCGAGTCGCTCGCCGCGCTCGGCGCCGAGGTGCGCTGGGCGTCCTGCAACATCTTCTCGACGCAGGACCACGCCGCCGCCGCGATCGCAGCCGCCGGTATCCCGGTGTTCGCGCACAAGGGCGAAACCCTCGAGGAGTACTGGGACTTCGCGCACCGCATCTTCGAGTGGCCCGCCGGGCAGCACGCCAACATGATCCTCGATGACGGCGGCGATGCGACGCTGCTGCTGATCCTCGGTTCGCAGGCGGAGAAGGACCCGTCGGTCATCGCGAAGCCGGCGAACGAGGAGGAGACAGCGCTCTACGCCTCGATCCGCAGGCGCCTTGAATCCCAGCCCGGCTGGTACTCGGCGCGCCTCGCCGCGATCCGCGGCGTCACCGAGGAGACGACCACGGGCGTCAAGCGCCTGTACAAGATGGCGGAAGAGGGACGACTCCCCTTCCCCGCGATCAACGTCAACGACTCGGTCACCAAGTCGAAGTTCGACAATCTCTACGGCTGCCGCGAGTCGCTCGTCGACAGCATCAAGCGGGCGACGGACGTGATGATCGCCGGCAAGATCGCCCTGGTTGCGGGTTACGGCGACGTCGGCAAGGGTTGCGCCCAGTCGCTGCGTGGCCTCGGTGCATCGGTGTGGATCACCGAGATCGACCCGATCTGCGCGCTGCAGGCGGCCATGGAAGGCTACCGGGTCGTGACCATGGACGAGGCCTGCGACAAGGCCGACATCTTCGTCTCCGCGACCGGCAACGTGAACGTGATCGTGCACGACCACATGCGCCGCATGAAGCACCAGGCAATCGTCTGCAACATCGGCCACTTCGACAGCGAGATCGACATCGCCTCGCTCCGTCAGTACCGCTGGGAGAACATCAAGCCGCAGGTGGACCACGTGATCTTCCCGGACGGCAAGCGCATCATCGTGCTGGCGGAGGGCCGGCTCGTGAACCTCGGCTGCGGGACCGGGCACCCGTCGTTCGTGATGTCGAACTCGTTCACCAACCAGGTGCTGGCGCAGATCGAGCTGTTTGCCGACGGCGGCAAGTACGAGCACCGCGTCTACGTGCTGCCCAAATCGCTCGACGAGAAGGTCGCACGGCTGCACCTGGATCGCATCGGCGCGAAGCTCACGACCATGACGTCGGAGCAGCAGCGCTACCTCGGCATCCCGGCGGCCGGGCCGTTCAAGCCCGACCATTACCGCTACTGAGGCGCCTTGCTGGTACTCCAGTTCACGGACCCGCATCTCACCGGATCGCCGGATATGCGGGTCCGTGGCGTCGCGACGGCTGCGACGTTCGCGCTGTGCGTCGCGCATGCCCGGCGCCGCCATCCGCGCCCGGACGCGGTGCTGCTGACCGGCGACCTGGTGCACGATGACCCTGCAGGTTATGCGGCACTGGCGGCGTTGATCCGGGACGTGGACGCGCCGGTGCACTGCCTGCCGGGCAACCATGACGATCCCGCGGATGTCCGGCGCGCACTCGCAGGCGCGCCGTTCGCGCACGAGTTCGCAACGCGCTACGGCAACTGGGTGATCGTGATGCTCGACAGCACGGTGCGCGGCGAGCACGGCGGCCTGCTCGCGGAACCGGAGCTCGCCCGGCTGGACGCGGCGCTCGAAGCATCGCCCGGCACCTTCGCGCTCGTCTGCCTGCACCACCATCCAGTGCCGCACGGGAGCGCCTGGCTCGACGAGCTGATGCTTGCGAACGCAGCTGATTTCTTCGCCCTGCTGGCGCGTCACCCCGGCGTGCGCGCGCTCGCCTGGGGGCACACGCACCAGCCGTTCGAAGGCATGCACGGCCGCATCCGCCTGATGGGCACGCCCTCGACCTGCATGCAGTTCGCGCAGGACGCCGACGAGTTCGAGGTCGACGGCCGGCCGCCGGCCTATCGCTGGATGGAACTCGGCGACGACGGCGGGATCGAGACCGGCGTCGAGTGGGTCGCCGAACATGGCTGAGCCTCGCGGCAGGGGCTGGCTGGACACCGCGGTCGCGGCGCTCGCGTTGCTTGCCGGGGGTGCCGCGCAGGCCGAGCCCGCGCTGTGGCGCGTGACCGAGGGCGATCGCACCGTCTGGCTGTTCGGCTCCGTGCACCTGCTGCCCGAAGGCGGCTTCACGGTCGAGGGCGCGCTCGAAGACGCGCTCGCGGCATCGGACCGTGTCTGCATGGAAATCGACACCAGCGCCGCGGACGAGGCTACGCAGGCGATGGTGACCATGGGGCGCGCGATCGATCCCGAGGGCCGCGACCTGTTCGAGCTGCTCGGCCCGGAGGCCGACCGCGTACGCGACGCCGCCGAGGACGCAGACGTGCCACTCGATGCGCTGGCGATGTTCGAGCCCTGGTTTGCCGGGATCACAGTCTCGGTAATGGCGCTGCAATCACACGGCTATGACGTGCAGCATGGCGTCGAGCAGGTAATCCAGTCCGAGGCGCGCAAGGCGGGAAAGCCGGGCTGCGGGCTCGAGACGCTCGACGGGCAACTCGACATGCTGGATTCGCTGCCCCCGGAACTGCAGGCCGAGATCCTGCTGCAGGCGATCGAGGAAGCGGCTGAGATCGACCGGCTGATCGAGCCGATGGTCGCTGCCTGGCGGGAAGGCGACGAGGCCGGTCTCGAGCGCAGCATCGAGGACGATTTCGGCGACTACCCGGAGCTCGCGGAGACGCTGCTCTACGGCCGCAACCGGCGCTGGGTCTCCCAGGTGGAAGACATGCTCGAGGGTGACGAGGACGTGCTGCTGGTCGTCGGCGCCATGCACCTGGTCGGCGAGCGGGGCCTGCCCGCGCTCCTCGAAGCGCGCGGCTTTTCGGTCGAGAGGCGCTGAGCACAGTGACGCACTTCGAGGAAGCCTCGCGCTACATCGCGGGCGGCGTGAATTCCCCGGTCCGCGCATTCCGCAACGTCGGCGGCGAGCCTCTCTTCATCCGCCGCGCCCGCGGCGCGCACGTCGAGACTGAGGATGGCCGCCGCCTGATCGACTACGTCGGCTCTTGGGGACCGATGATCCTCGGCCACGCCGACCCGGCGGTCATCTCCGCGGTCACGCGGCGCGCCGCCGACGGCCTCTCCTTCGGCGCGCCGACCCTGATCGAGACCGAGCTTGCGCGCGCGATCGTCGCACTCATGCCCTCGATCGAGCTGCTGCGCATGGTGAGTTCCGGCACCGAGGCGACGATGAGCGCGATCCGGCTCGCACGCGGCTTCACCGGGCGCGAGCGCATCGTGAAATTCGAGGGCTGCTATCACGGCCACTCGGACGCGCTGCTCGTCAAGGCGGGCTCGGGCGCGCTGACGCTCGGCATTCCGGATTCCGCAGGCGTGCCTGCCGCGGTCGCGGCCGCGACGATGACGCTGCCCTTCAACGACACGGCCGCGCTCGAACAGTGCTTCGAGCAGGGGGGCCGGGAGATCGCCTGCGTCATCGTCGAGCCGGTCGTCGGCAACATGGGATGCGTGCCGCCGGCAGCGGGATTTCTCGCGGCACTGCGCGAACTCTGCACGCGCCACGGCGCGGTCCTGGTCTTCGACGAGGTGATGACCGGGTTCCGGGTCGCTCGGGGCGGGGCGCAGGAACTCTACGGCGTGGTGCCCGATCTCACGACGCTCGGCAAGATCGTGGGCGGAGGAATGCCGGTCGGGGCCTTCGGCGGGCGCCGCGAGATCATGGAAAAGCTGGCGCCGCTCGGCCCCGTCTACCAGGCCGGCACGCTTTCCGGCAACCCGGTCGCCATGGCCGCGGGACTCGCGACGCTCGAGGCCGTCGCGCAACCGGGATTCCACGCCCGGCTCGGGGCCGCCACCACTCGCCTGGTCGAGGGTATCGCGGCCGAGGCGCGCGCCGCGCGCCTGCCGCTCGCGGCGAACTGCGTGTGCGGCATGTTCAGCTTTTTCTTCAATGCCGGGCCCGTCACCAACTACCGCGAAGTGATGGCGAGCGACGCCGCGCGATTCCGGAAGTTCTTCCACGCGATGCTGGCCGAAGGCGTTTATTTCGCACCCTCGCCTTTCGAGGCTGGTTTCATTTCCGCCGCGCACGGCGAGGCCGAGATCGCGGCGACCATCGAAGCATCCGGACGCGTGTTCGCCGCGATCGCCCAGGATTCCTGATGCGCGCCTTTGCGTGGTTTCTCGCGGCGATTTTCGGCACGCTGCTCGCCGCGGCAATTCTCGCCTGGCCGGCCTGGCAACTCGCGCAGGCGCTCGGTGCGGACTGGGCCTTTCATCGCGTCATCAGCCGCTTCTGGCAGCTCCTGCTGCTGGCCGGCCTGCTGGTCGCGTTGCGCAGGCTCCGCCTGCGCGGCCGCGACGACTGGGGTTACGGGCTGCCGCGGCCTGAGTTCCTGCGACAGGCGGGGCTGGGACTCGCCGTTGGCATCGCGACCATGCTGCCGATGACGATCGCGATGCTCGCGACCGGAATTCTCTCACCGCGGGCCGGAGTCGATGCGGCGATGCTGCTCGAGGCGATCGTCGGTGGACTTCTCTCCGGGCTCGCGGTCGCGGTGGTCGAAGAGACCTTCTTCCGCGGCCTGATGTTCCGCGCCGTCTCGCGTGAGAGCGGGTTCGCCTTCACCGCATTTACGACGGCGCTCGTGTACGCCGCGATCCATTTCTTCGCGCGCACGAAGATCCCGGCGGACGAAGTCGCCTGGGACAGCGGGTTCCGGCTGCTGGCCGGCGCGCTCGCGAATTTCACGAATCCGCTGCCGGTGCTCGGCTCCTTCGCCACGCTGTTGCTGGTAGGCCTGCTGCTTGCCGGCGTGCGTGGCCGGACGGGGGCGATCGCGGCCTGCATCGGCCTGCACATGGGCTGGGTCTGCGTCATCAAGGCGACCAGGTCGCTGACGCTCGCGAATGAGAGCGCCGACTGGGCCTTCCTGGTCGGGTCATTCGACGGTTACACGGGCTGGCTGGTGGCGGGCTGGGCCGCAGTCCTGGTCGCTATCGCCTGGGCGCTCGGCTGGCTGGGCCCGGCTCGCGCCGCGTCGCGCTAAGCTCGACTGCGCGTCACTGCCGGCTCGAGCGCGGCGAGCCGCTCGAGCGGGTCGTTGAGTTCGAGGAGCGTCTGCCGGTCGCCGAGCGAGAGCGGCAACAGTTCCGCGAGCCGGTTCGCGATCCAGGCCGCGTCGTCGCGCCGCTCGACGAGACGATAGATTTCGTCCGCATCCGGCAGCACCTGCTGCACGACCTCCATCAGCCAGGCCTGGTCCCGGGGCACGGGCAGGACGGGGTCCGCCGCGATGTCGAGCACTCGGCCCCGGTTCAGGCCGCCGGGCTCGCGCCAGGCTTCGACGATGCGCACGCGCTCGCGACCGATGCAGCTGATGCCGAGCAGGCCTCCTTCGAGCCGGTCGAAGTCGACGATGCGGGCCTCGGTGCCGGTCGCGGCGAAACTCGTCACCTCGCTCGCTTCCTCCCCTTCCCCGAGCAGCACCACGGCAAACCCGGCCTGCTCGCGCAGGCACTGGCTCACCATGTCGAGGTAGCGTGGCTCGAAGATCCGAAGCGGCAGCGGGCCGCCGGGAAACAACACCGCGTTCAGCGGAAAGAGCGGCAGCTCCCGCACCTCGGCGTTCACGCCGACCGCGATCGCAGCGCCTCGAGCAGGCGCTCGTGCAGCCCGCCGAAGCCGCCATTACTCATCACCAGGACGCGATCGCCCGCCTGCAGCTCGGCGGCGATGGCCCTAACCAGGGCGGGAATTTCCGGGAGCACGCGCGCCTTGCCGCCGAGTGCCGCCGCCACGCCGTCGAGATTCCAGTCGAGGCCGGTAGGCTGATAGAGCCAGACACGGTCTGCCCCCGCGAGCGACTCGGCGAGCTCCTCGCGGTGCAACCCGAGGCGCATCGTATTCGACCGGGGCTCGAGCACCGCCACGATGCGCCCGCCACCCGCCTGCCGGCGCAGGCCGTCGATCGTGAGCGAGACCGCGGTGGGATGATGCGCGAAATCGTCGTAGACACGGATTCCGCCCACCTCGCCCCGCAATTCGAGCCGGCGCTTCACGCCGGAGAATCGCCCGAGCGCGGTGCAGGCGTCTTGCGGCGGCACGCCCATGCCGGCCGCGGAGACGACGGCCGAGAGTCCGTTCTCGACGTTGTGCACCCCGATCAACGTCCAGCGCACGATGCCGACCGGCGCATCCCCATGCAGCACCTCAAACGCACTGCCATCCGGGACGGCAAGCCGCGCGCGCCACTCGGCCGGCTGCTCGCGCGCATAGCCGACAAGCGGCGTCCAGGCTCCCATCGCGAGTGTCGCCGCGAGGTTCGCGTCGCCAGCGTTCCAGGCGATGCGCCCGGAAGACGACACGGTGCGCACCAGGTGGTGGAACTGGCGCCGGATGGAGGCGAGGTCGGGATAGATGTCGGCGTGGTCATATTCGAGGTTCGTCAGCAGCAGGTGCTTCGGCCGGTAGTGCACGAACTTCGCGCGCTTGTCGAAGAAGGCCGTGTCGTACTCGTCGGCCTCGATCACGAACGGGCCGCTGCCAGCACGCGCGGTGACGCCGAAATTTGCTGGCACGCCGCCAATAAGGAACCCGGGATCGCGGCCCGCGTCCTGCAGGATCCACGCGAGCATCGACGCCGTGGTCGTCTTGCCGTGCGTCCCGGCGACGGCGGCGACCTCGCGCCCGCGCAGCACGTTCTCCGCCAGCCACTGCGGGCCCGAGGTGTATGGCAGCCCGCTGTCGAGCAGCCGCTCGATGACCGGCTTGCCGCGGCTCATCACGTTGCCGACGACGACGACGTCGGGCCGGAGGTCGAGCTGTTCCGGTCCGTAGCCCTCGATCAGCGTGATGCCCTGCGCCTCGAGCTGCGTGCTCATCGGCGGGTAGACGCTGGCATCCGACCCGGTGACGCGGTGGCCCGCCGCGCGGGCGAGCGCGGCGAGGCCGCCCATGAACGTGCCGCAGATACCGAGGATGTGCAGGTGCATCAGGCCCCCGCGCCGAAGACGCCGCGCGAGATCGCGATCGTGGCGATGGTCCAGGTCACGGCGATCGCAAAGCCCGTCACGAGCCCGGTATCGAGTGCAGAGCGCAGGATGTGACCGACGATCAGCAGGTACCAGATCACGAACAACGTGTAGCTCGCGTTGACGATCACCCCGAGCGCCTGGCCGGACTTGTCAGGCAGGCGCAGGAGCAGCAACAGAAGTGCGATCACCGGCGCGAGCAGCACGTAGACGCCGAGCGCGGCGTTCAACGTCTGCGGGAAGCGGTGCGAGCGCCGCGTGAGTGCGAGCAGCAGCCAGAAGAACGGCAGCGTCAGCGCAAGGTCAAGCGCCGTGCGGGCCAGGACCGACTCGAAGCCAGCCACGCGGCCGACGACGGCATCGGCCACCGCATAGGCCAGGACGAAGACGACGACCGACGCGGCAGACGACGGCAAGCCGCCCGGATCCTTGCGAAGCAAGGCAATCTGCGTCAACGAATACAGCAATCCGGTCATCATGCGCATAATAAGGTGGTGACGACTTCCGGCGAAACTCCAATCCACGATCCCTCGGCGCTCCAGGAACGCATCGCCGCGTGGCCGGCGGGCGCACCGGTCGCGCTCGACACCGAGTTCGTGCGCGAACGAACCTATTACCCGAAGCTCTGCCTGATCCAGGCCACGATTGGCGACGAGATCCTGCTCGTGGACGCGCTCGCGATCCGGGACGGCGGCGCGCTCACCCGCGAACTGGCGGGGGCCGGGCGCCGCAAGCTCGTGCATGCTGCGCGCCAGGACATCGAGGCGCTGCTGCCGCTGACCGGCGAGCCGATCGCTCCGGTTTTCGATACGCAGCAGGCCGCGGCCCTGCTCGGTTTCCCCGCGCAGGTCGGATACGCGGAACTCGTGCGACAGCTGCTGGGCTTCGAACTCACGAAGGGCCACGCACGCACCGACTGGGCACGACGTCCCTTGTCTCCCGAGCAGCTCGCCTACGCGGCGGACGACGTGCGCTACCTGCCCCCGCTCGCGGCCGCGCTCGAGGAACGGCTTTCGGCCGCCGGCCGCCGCGGCTGGCTGGACGAGGAGTCGACGGGCCTGCGCGACATCTCGCTCTACCGCGTGGAGCCTGAGGACGCCTGGCGCCGGCTCAAGGGACTCGAGCGCCTGGACGCGCATGGCTTCGCCGCGGCGCGCGCGCTGGCAGCCTTGCGCGAGCGGCGCGCGATGGCGCGCGACCTGCCGCGCGGATGGATCCTGACCGACCTCGCGATCCTCGAACTTGCCGAGGCTCGACCGCAGACACGCGAGGCGCTCGCGCGCGTCGCTTCCGTACCGCCCGGCACCGCCGCACGCGCGGCGGACGAACTGTTTGCAGCGCTCGCCGCCGCTCCTCCGCCGGAGGCCCGGGGCGATGGGGAAGACTCGGGGCGTCCCGGACCCGAGCAGCTGCAGCTGCAGAAGTTGCTGCAGAAGCGGCTCGGTGAGATCGCCACGGAGCTGGTCATCCAGCCCGAGGTCCTCGCGACGCGGCGCGAACTCGTCGCGCTCGCACGCGGTAATCGTGACGTACCGGCGCTGCGCGGATGGCGGCGGGAGGTCGTCGGGGAACGCCTGCTGGCGGCAATGCCCTAAGGCGGGGGCCCGCCTTGCTGCGTCACCGCCGGATGGCGTTCTCCAGCCGCGCATCGACGTCCTCGAGGCTGCCGTCTGCGTCGATGCGGTGCAGCAGCCCCCGCTTCGCGTAATAGTCGATGAGCGGTTGCGTGCGCTCGCGGTAGACCGCGAGCCGCTTGCGGACCGTTTCGTCGTTGTCGTCGGGCCGCTGGAAGAGATCATGCGGCATGCCGTCGGCGCAGTTGTCGCCCGTGCGCGGCGGATTCGACTCGAGGTGGAACACACGCCCGCAGCGACGGCAGCTGCGGCGGCCTGAGAACCGCCTGCCGAGGACTTCGGGATCGATCTCGAACAGCACGACGGCATCGACCGGCTGGCCGATCTGCGACAGCAGCGCCGCCAGGCCGTCCGCCTGCACGATCGTGCGCGGGAAACCATCGAGGATGAAGCCGCGCTTCGCGTCCGGTCTCGCGAGCCGCTCGCGGATGATTCCGAGCATCGTGGGATCGTCGACGAGCTGGCCTGCATCCATGACGATCTTGGCCGCGCGGCCAAGATCGGTGCCCGCGGCCACCGCCTCTCGCAGCAGGTCGCCGGTAGACACTTGTGGTACGCGGCTGCGCGCCTGCAGGCGCTGTGCCTGCGTGCCTTTCCCCGACCCAGGTGCGCCGAGAAGTACCAGCCGCATAGAAAAGCCTTGAGTTCGCGGGCTTTGGCCCGTCCCGGGGCGCCCATCCTGCCCGCGGCGTCAAGTCGCGTCAAACCGCGGGGATCGGCTATGCTTCGCCCCCCATGAAACTACGCAGAACCACGAAGCCCGGGCCGCGCAACGCTTTGTATGCGCAGTCGGGCGGCGTGACCGCCGTGATCAACGCGACCGCCGCAGGCGTCATCGAGACCTGCCGCAAGCACAGGAACCGCATCGCGAACCTGTACGCCGGGCGCGACGGCATCGTCGGCGCGCTCACCGAGGACCTGATCGACACCGGCCGCGAGAGTGCGGCGACGATCCGGGCGCTCCGCCACACGCCCGCGGGCGCGTTCGGTTCGGCGCGCTACAAGCTGAAGGATCTGGAGCGCGACCGCGCGAAGTACGAACGTCTCATTGAGGTGTTTCGCGCGCACGACATCGGTTACTTCTTCTACAACGGCGGCAATGACTCGATGGACACGGCGCTGAAGCTCTCCCAGCTTGGCGCCCAGACGGGCTATCCCATCGCCTGCATCGGCATCCCGAAGACGGTCGACAACGACCTGCCCGTGACCGATTGCTGCCCGGGATTCGGCTCGGTTGCAAAATACGTCGCAGTCTCGACGCTCGAGGCCTCGCTCGACGTCGCCTCGATGGCGCGGACCTCGACCCGCGTCTTCATCCTCGAGGTGATGGGACGCCACGCGGGCTGGATCGCGGCCGCCGGCGGCCTCGCCGCGCGCAAGGCCGGTGACCCGCCGCACATCATCCTGTTCCCGGAGATCGCCTTCGACCGCGAGAAATTCCTGGCACGGGTCAAGGCGACGGTGGACTCGAAGGGCTACTGCGTCATCGTCGCCTCGGAAGGCGTGCGCGACGCGGATGGCAAGTTCCTCGCCGACATGGGCACGAAGGACGCCTTCGGGCACGTGCAGCTCGGCGGAGTCGCGCCGACGCTTGCGCAGATGGTCAAGCAGGCGCACGGCTACAAGTACCACTGGGCGCTCGCCGACTACCTGCAGCGCTCCGCGCGCCACATCGCCTCGAAGGTGGACGTCGAGCAGGCTTACGCAGTCGGCAAGGCTGCAGTCGAGCTCGCGCTGGCCGGCAAGAACGCGGTGATGCCCGTCATCCGCCGCAAGTCGTCGAAGCCCTATCGTTGGGACATCTCCTCGGTCGCCATCGAAGCGGTCGCGAACAAGGAAAAGATGGTGCCGCGAAACTACATCACCGCGGACGGCTTCGGCATCACGGCCGCCGCCCGGCGCCACCTCGAGCCGCTGATCGGCGGGGAATCTTACCCGCCTTATGTCAGAGGCATTCCGCGCTACGCGACGCTGAAGGGCGCCCGCGTCCGCAAGCGGCTCAAGACGATATTCACGGTATAATTCAGGGTTTCCAGGAGAGTTATTTCATGTCGATGCAAGCTGCGCTCTGGCTCGCGATCTCGGCCGGCGTCGTCGCCGTGCTCTACGGCGTTTTCATGGCCCGGTGGATCGTCGCGCAGCCCGCGGGCAGCGCTCGCATGCAGGAGATCGCCGCGGCGATCCAGCAGGGGGCCGGTGCTTACCTGAACCGGCAGTACACGGCGATATCGATCGTCGGCGTCCTGCTGTTCGTCGTCCTCGGTTTCGCGCTCGACTGGTACACGGCGGTCGGTTTCGCGTTCGGCGCGATCCTGTCCGGCGCCGCGGGCTACATCGGCATGAACGTCTCGGTGCGCGCCAACGTGCGCACGGCGCACGCGGCGAGCGTCGGCCTCAACCCCGCGCTGCAGGTCGCCTTCCGCGGCGGCGCGATCACCGGCATGCTCGTGGTCGGTCTCGGCCTCCTCGGCGTCGCCGGTTACTACGGGATCATGATGCGGCTGACCGGCGACACCGATCATGCGCTGCATGCGCTCGTCGGCCTCGCCTTCGGCGGCTCGCTGATCTCGATCTTCGCGCGCCTCGGCGGCGGCATCTTCACCAAGGGCGCCGACGTCGGCGCGGACCTGGTCGGAAAGGTCGAGAAGGACATTCCCGAAGATGACCCGCGCAATCCGGCCGTGATCGCGGACAACGTAGGCGACAACGTCGGCGATTGCGCCGGCATGGCGGCCGACCTGTTCGAGACCTACGCCGTAACCGTGGTCGCGACGATGCTGCTCGCCGGACTCATGATGACGGAGCTCGGCGATGCGGCGATCCTCTACCCGCTCGTCCTGGGCGCGGTCTCGATCGTCGCTTCGATCGTCGGCACCTTCTTCGTCAAGGTGAAGGAAGGCGGCAAGATCATGGGCGCGCTGTACCGCGGCGTCATCGTCTCCGGCCTGATCGCCGCCATCGCCTACTACCCGATCACCAAGATGATGCTCGGCGACGCGGCGATGCCGCTGTACTTCTGCGCGTTGATCGGCCTCGGCCTCACCGCCGCGTTGATCTGGATCACCGAGTACTACACGGCGACGGATTTCACGCCGGTTCGATATGTGGCGGAGGCGTCGACCACCGGTCACGGCACGAACGTGATCGCGGGCCTTGCGGTCTCGATGAAGTCGACCGCGCTGCCGGTGCTCTCGATCTGCGCCGCGATCTGGGGCGCTTACCATTTCGCGGGCCTCTACGGCATCGCGATCGCCGCGACCGCCATGCTGTCGATGACCGGCATGATCGTCGCGCTGGATGCCTACGGTCCGATCACCGACAACGGCGGCGGCATCGCCGAGATGGCCGGTCTGCCGAAGGAAGTGCGCAAGATCACCGACGCGCTCGACGCGGTCGGCAACACGACCAAGGCGGTGACCAAGGGCTACGCGATCGGCTCGGCCGGCCTCGCGGCGCTGGTGCTGTTCGCCGACTACACGCACAACCTCGAGATCGCGGGCAAGCTGGAGGTGTTCAGCCTGTCCGACCCGGCCGTAATCATCGGCCTGTTCATCGGCGGCCTGGTGCCCTACCTGTTCGGCGCCATGGCGATGGAAGCCGTGGGTCGCGCGGCTGGCTCGGTGGTCGTCGAAGTGCGCCGCCAGTTCAAGGAGATCCCGGGCATCATGGAAGGCACGGCCAAGCCCGATTACTCCAGGGCCGTGGACATGCTCACGCGCGCGGCGATCAAGGAAATGATCGTCCCGTCGATGCTGCCGATCCTGGTCCCGGTGATCGTCGGCTTCGGCATGAACTTCCTGCTCGGCCCCGGCGCGGGTATCCGCGCGCTCGGCGGCGTGCTGATCGGCACGATCGTCACCGGCCTGTTCGTCGCGATCTCAATGTGCACGGGCGGCGGCGCCTGGGACAATGCCAAGAAGTACATCGAGGAAGGCCACTTCGGCGGCAAGGGCTCCGACACGCACAAGGCGGCGATCACCGGCGACACCGTGGGCGATCCCTACAAGGACACCGCGGGCCCGGCGATCAACCCGCTGATAAAGATCATCAACATCGTCGCGTTGTTGCTGGTGCCGCTGCTCTAGAGACACGCCAACGACTTTCATCGTTCAGGGATGCAACCACGGCTCGCGCCGGTTCGGCGCTCGAACTGGTTTCGGAGTACGGGCCCGATCCCCGCAACAAGGTGGACGTAGATCAAAGCGTTAGTCGCAAGGACTACAAGTTCATCGGTGAGTTTGTCCACGCCCACACCTTGTAGGCATCGTCTTCTCGCAAGCAATCCGCTCCGCTGACTGCCAACACCCTCCGAAGCAGTTAGTGTCTCATGACCCAAAACCACTCCATGGAGTCCTACATGAAACTACCTCTCATTGCCGGCGCACTTGCCGTCGTCGCGGCGACTGCCGCATTCGCGGGTGATCCGATGAACAAGGATACGTCTGCCGATTCGAAGGCGACGTTCAAGTCCCTGGATATGGACGGCAACGGCCGTATTTCCGCCAACGAGGCCCGCGCGCACGCCGAATTGAGTGCGGGCTATCAGGGCGCCGTCAGCGACAGCGCGCAGGGCATGACCGCGGCCGAGTTCGACACCTGGGCTGCAAGCCGACAGTCGACCACGACGCCTCCGCGCAACTGACGCTCTGGCAGCGTTGACGACAGAAGGGGCCGACTGCGGCCCCTTTTTCTTGCTGGCGCCAGACAGATAGACCCGGCAACGGGGCTTTTCATTTTTCGCCCCGGAATTCCGCCTCTGCTAGAGTCACGCGATGTCCCGCGCAGGCCGCACTGAAGGCTGGAGCAGCCGTCCATGGATACCGGCGCGCAGGCCGTAGGCCCATTCACGGAGCTGGTCGAGAAGTACGGTCCCAGGGCATGGGACACGCTCGCCGCCAATGTGCCGCGCGACCTGCGCTGGGGTTGGCTGCTCCTGATGTTTGCGATCGCGCTGCTCATTTTCGTGCTTCGCAAGGGGCGCGGCGCCAAGGGAGCGGATGGCCGGGAAAAGCCCTGCGATCTCGTCGAATTCCTGCTTCCGCGCGGTATCTACACACATGTCTCCGCGCGAGTCGACATCTGGCTTTGGGTATTCGAGCGCGCCTTGAGGCCAGTCTGGGCGCTGCTGCTGCTCGGGTCGCTCGGACCGCTCATCGAACGAAATGTCATCGCTGGCCTGACGGCAGGGTTCGGTGCCGGCCCTGCCATCGAGCTGAACCTCGCGTGGACATTGTTCTACGGCCTCGTGCTGCTGCTCAGCTACGATTTCACATTCTTCCTGCTACATTACGCCGAGCACAAGATTCCCGTGCTCTGGGCAATCCACAAGGTGCATCATTCCGCCGAGGTGCTTACGCCGCTGACGCGCTACCGGGAGCACGTCCTCGAGGGGCCCCTCTACTCGTCCGCGGCCGCAATCGGCTACGCGGTCCCGGCCGCCGTCTTCGCCTGGCTGTTCGCGGGCAGCATCAAGCAGATCACATTGCTGAACATCGGCATCTTCGCGCTGCTGTTCGGGTTCAACGGGGCATTCCGCCACTACCACGTGCAGTTCCGCTATCCGCGCTGGCTCGAGAAGTGGCTGCAGAGCCCGGCCATGCATCATACGCACCACAGCTACCTGCCCCAGCACTTGGACACGAACATGGCGGTCGTCACCAGCATCTGGGACCGGATGTTCGGCACGCTCTACATTCCGGAGCCGGACGAGTACACGCCCTGGGGCCTCGGGCCCGGGCAACAGGAGGAGTGCCGGAGCTTCCGGCAGAACGTGACTGCGCCGTTCCGCGACTGGCACCGGATGCTGGCCCGCCGGCCCGGGGGCCAGCCCGACGCCCGCGCTCCCTGAGCCATCCGCCGCGGCGCCGCAGCGCTCGCCGGTCGGGCTCGTCGCGCTGCTTTCGGTCGCGCTGCTGGTCAACTACGCGGATCGCGGGAGGCTCTCGGTCGCCGCGCCCCTGCTCGGTAAGGAGCTCGATCTCAGCGCAAGCGAAATCGGCTGGGTGCTCGGGCTCTTCTACTGGGCCTATGCCCCGCTGCAGCCGGTCATGGGCTGGTGCGCAGACCGATTCGGTCCGGCGCGCGTACTGGCCGCGGGTTTCCTGCTGTGGAGCCTCGCGACGGCATTGACCGGGGCGGTGGGCGGGCTCGCCGCGCTGGTCGTGCTGCGGCTGGCGATGGGCGCGGGCGAGGCGGCCTTCTACCCGTCCGCGCTCAGCCTGTTGTCGCGCACCGTCGCGGCCCCTCAGCGCGCACGCGCGACCGCGACTATGCAGTTCGGCGCGCTCATCGGCCCCGCCATCGGCGCGCTGCTCGGCGGCTGGCTGATGCTCCAGTACGGCTGGCGGGCGATGCCGACGTCGCCGCGCGCGCAGGCGCAAGCGTGGCGAAGACGCCGCGCGAGGAGATGATGGCGGCTTCGGTGATGTTCTCGATGTCGGGGGTCAACAAGCGCCGCTTCATCGAAGCCGTCAAGGCCGACCCCCAGACCTACCGGGACTGGGTCGGCAACGGCGAATGGAACATCGAGACGACGGGCAAGGAGGACGAGCTGTTCTCGCCGTTCCTGCGCAAGCCCTTCAAGCAGGCCGCGGCCGAGGGAATCATCCCGCCTTCACTCGCCACCATTGCCGGCACCTGGGGGACGGTCAGCGACCAGGGCGACCTTACCTACCTCAACCTGGTCAGCCTGGCAGGCCTGGACGGCACCGATCCGGCCGATCTCCGCGCGGCGAGATGGAGGGGCGGCGGCAGGCGATCCACGCGATCGAGGCGCTGAGGAAATTCATGCCCGGCTGCGAAACGGCAAAGCTCAGGAATTTCGGCATGACGATCGGCATCCGCGACACGCGCAAGATCCACGCGCTCTACGACCTCACGGCCACCGACGTGCGTGAGCAGGGCCGCTTCGAGGATTCGATTGGGATCTTCCCGGGATTCATCGATGGCTACGGCCTGCTGATCCTGCCGACGACCGGGCGTTACTTCCAGGTGCCGTACCGCTCGCTGGTGCCGCAGGGCGTCGAGAATCTGATCGTCGCGGGCGCTGCATCGGCGGAGACCGGGTCTCGCACGCCGCCGTGCGCAACATGATGTGCTAGGTAGTGAGCGCCCAAGGGGTGGGGACGGCAGCAGCCGTATCGCTGAAGCGTGGCGAATCCTTCGGCGGCCTGGCTGTTGCTTCGGTGCAGGCCGAACTGAGACGCCAGGGTGCGCGCATAGTCTGAAGCTTTGGATTCGCTGGCGTTTCCCCTGCGTTGCAGACTGGGAATGTAACGTTATACTCCAGACCCATGACGACCGATGGGAGGCCCGGATCCGGACGGGTGCGAGTTCTCGAGAAAGGCGTGTGGATTCCGCTCAGCTCGGGCATCCGGCTCGCCGCGCGCCTGTGGCTGCCTGCGGAAGCGGAATCAAGGCCAGTGCCCGCACTTCTGGAGTTCCTTCCCTACCGCAAGCGGGACCTCACGCGCGCCCGGGACGAGCCGATCCATGGCTATTTCGCGTCAAACGGCTACGCGAGCATCCGTGTGGACATGCGCGGTTCCGGCGACTCTTTTGGAACCATGCACGACGAGTACGAGGCCGGCGAACAGCAGGACGCCCTGGAAGTCATCGCCTGGCTTGCGGCTCAACCCTGGTGCAGCGGAGCGGTCGGCATGTTCGGCGTTTCCTGGGGAGGATTCAACGCGCTTCAGGTCGCTGCGCGCCGCCCGCCGGCGCTCAAGGCGATCATCACTTCCTGTTCGACCGATGACCGCTACGCGGATGACATGCACTACATGGGCGGTTGCCTGCTGGTCGACAATCTCGACTGGGGCAACTTCTTCCTGTCGATCCTGCCGATGCCGGGCGATCCCGAAATCATGGGACCGGACTGGCGCCGCAACTGGACGGAACGACTGGAGGCCGTGGCGCCGCCGGCGGCGACCTGGATGCAGCACTCGGCACGCGATGCTTACTGGAAGCACGGCTCCGTCAACGAGGACTACGCGGCCATCCAGTGTCCGGTCATGGCGGTCGGGGGTTGGCTCGACGGGTACTCCAACGCCGTGCCACGCCTGCTCGAGGGCCTCAGCGTTCCACGTATCGGCATCATCGGCCCGCACGCGCACCAGTTCGGCTTCGAGAAGCGTCCGCCAGGTCCTGCTTACGGGTTCCTCCAGATCGCAGTGCAATGGTGGGACCAGTGGCTGAAGGGTCGCGAGACCGGCATCACGCGCGAACCGATGCTGCGCGCCTACATGTTCGACGACCTGTCGCCGGCCGCTAATGTCGAGGATTGCCCGGGACGCTGGATCGCCGAGTCTGTGTGGCCACCCGTCAGCCGCGAGGCACAGGTCCTGTATCTGAATGCGGATGGACTGCGCGGCGCCCCTTGCGTCGGAGAGCCACTCCATCACGCATCGCTGCAGACTGTCGGCATGGCGGCCGGAAAGTGGTGCCCGTACGGAACCGGCGGCGGCGGGTCCGATTTCGCGGTGGACCAGGGCGTCGACGATGCACTCTCGCTACGCTTTGACAGCGAGCCGCTGGAAACGCGCTCCGAAATTCTAGGCGCCCCGGTCGTAGACCTGGATGTTTCGTTCGACAAACCCACGGCCGCCATTGCAGTTCGCCTCAATGAAGTGCGGGAGGATGGACGCTCCATTCGAGTGACCTATGGCGTCCTGAACCTTGCACACCGCAACGGCAGCGAGCACCTGCTCGAGGTCGTCCCGGGCAAGCGCTATCGCGTGCACTTGCAGTTGAACGACATCGCCTATTCCTTCGCAGCCGGCCACAGGCTGCGGATCAGCATCTCGACCTGTTACTGGCCCGTCATTTGGCCTGCGCCGGAGCCCGTCCAGCTGTCGCTCCACCCCGGGACTTCGTCGATGACATTGCCGCTGCGGACCAGAGACGCGTCCGACGCGGAAGCCGCGCCGATGATGCCGCCACCCACCGCGGCGCCCGGGCCGGACGTGGAGGTTCTCGAGCCTGCCCTTCAGGGCCATCGCCGAGAATGGGACCTGATGACCGGTCATGCCCTGGTCAGCACCGATCGAGGCAGCGGGCTCGTCCGCTTCACGGATAGCGGCATCGTTACCGGCCGGAAGATCTACGAACGGCTGCGAATACGTCATTCCGACCCACTTTCGGCGGAGGCCGAGTTCCGCGTGCGCGGGACCACGGGAGGCGCGGACTGGCGCGTCGATGTCGACTCCGTGTCCCGCTTGCGCGCCGATCGCGAGTGCTTCGTCCTGGAGTCGAGCCTCGACGTATTCGAAGGCGAGAAGAACGTCTTTTCACGACGCTGGACCCACCGCATCGCGCGCGAGGGCCGGTAAAGGTGACTCATGCCACGCAAGACTGTCCGGCCCCCTGAGAACGGCGCGTCGAGTCCTTATTACTCGGCCGCCACGAAGGCGGGCGGATTCGTGTTCGTATCGGGGCAAGGACCCTGGGACCCCGCGTGCCGCTCCTTTGCGGGCGAGACCATCGAGGAGCAGGCCGAATTGACGCTGCGCAGCTTGCAGGGAGTGCTGCAGGAGGCCGGCGCCGGGCTCATCGATGTGGTCAAGGTGCAGGTCCACCTGCGAGACCTCAACGACTTCGACCGCTTCAACCAGGTGTACCTCCGGTTTTTCCCCTCGCCGGCGCCGGCCCGCACAACGGTTGGCAGCAATCTGGGCGAGATCATGATCGAGATCGACGCCATCGCCTTTACCGGCCCTTGAACCAAGTCTCGACGGGGCGCCGCCGCTTGCCGCGCAGCTCCAGCGTGTACAATCGATTGAAACGTTGCACGCGGCATCACCGGGCTTCGCAATCCTATGGCGGCTGACAATTCGAGGGATCGCAGGCGACCAGCGACGCTTCGCGAGGTTGCGGAAGCGGCCGGCGTTTCCGTCATGACCGTCTCGAATGTCGTGCGCGGCAAGAGCGTGCGGCCAGAGACCCGGCAGAGCGTCGAAGACGCAATTGCCAAGCTCCGATACCGGCCGAATACCAGCGCACGGCGATTGAGGCTGGCCGCGCAGTTCTCGGTAGGCATCGTCATTGCCGACACGGACCCGAGTTTTCTTGCCGACCCTTTCATCTCGCGCGTCGTCAGCGGGCTCAGCAACTACCTGAGCGCCCTTGAATACACGCTCGACGTCCAGGGCGTCTCGCCTGAACGCTTCGAGAATGCAACCATCCTCGGCAAGGTCAGCAACGACGCACTGTGCGCGATTCTTTGCGGGCCAAAAGAGCTTCGCAGACGACACGTTGCACACCTGCAGCGCCTCGGCCAGCCGGTCGTCGTTTTCCAGGAAGTCTTCCCGTCCCCCTCGAAGAACGTCGCCCTGGTGCGCCAGGACGATCTCGCCGGAGGCCGGCTGCTCGGACAGCACCTGACTAGGAAGAAAATCCGCTCGGTGCTGTTCCTGAAACCGTTGCTGGAGTGGTGTGCCATCGAGCAGCGGGAACAGGGTCTCCGGGAAGTGCTCGCCAGGAGCCCCGTTCCCGTCGAGCTCGATTCCCAGTTCATACCGTCCGAAAGCTTCGACGACGTCGTGTCGGTCGTCACGCAAAGGCTTTCGATTCGCGTACCGAGCGCCATCGTCGCGGCGACCGACTCGATGGCCGTCGCCGCATTGAAGGCAGTCGAGGCCATGGGGCTGAAAGTGCCCAAGGACCTCATGATGGCTGGATTCAACGGTTTCGACGTGTACCGCTATACGAGCCCTACGTTGACAACCGTGATCTCCCCTGCCTACGAGATGGGGCACGTTGGCGGTGAACTGATCATCGACAGGCTAAATACCGGCCAGTTCACGCGACGCAACGTCGTGCTCGACGTTGCCCTGCAACTTGGCGAGTCGTCCTGACTGGCGCCTGGTTCAGGCGCATCAGCCGGTTCCCGAAGCGCTTACCCTGAGAATCGCGTCCTTTACCAGGTTGCCGTCGCAACCCGCCTGGACGGCTGTAACCGCACGCTCGAATTGCTCCAGCGTGAATGCGATGTCCTCGGCCGTATGCGCCGCCGAGATCGACCATTGCTTGGTGGCGATGGGCACGACGAAGACACCACCCGCGATCAATTCCTTCCGCAGCCTGACGTCCTTTTCGAAATCGTGCCGCAGGATGATGTCGTGCAGGTCCGACGGAGGTTCGGGCATCAGATAGAACGAGAGAGCCGAGCCCTCGCGCACGACGCATCCTTCGACCTGGTGGCGTCGGAATACCTGCTCCATGCCCGACTGCAGCGTGGCTCCCATCGCCTCCAGGTGCGCATAGACCGAAGCTTCATTCTCAACGAGGTATTGAACCGTGCGCATTGCCGCGGCAACGGCCACGGGGTGTCCGTTGTACGTCCCGGCGACAAAGGGGCGCCGGGACGGATCTTCATGGCAGAGGAAGTCCATCAATTCGGCGCGGCCACCGACCACGGCAAGCGGGAACCCGTTGGCGATCGCCTTGCCGAAAACGACGAGATCCGGCCGTATCCCGGCCTTGCGCGAATACCCGCCGAGGCCGTGCCGGAATCCGGTCTTGACCTCGTCGAGGATCAGCAGGAAGCCGTACTCATCGGCCAGTGCCCGCAATCCGTCGAGGTACCCCGCTACAGGGCGGACGACTCCGATGTTCTGCAATACGGGCTCCGTGATCAGTGCGGCGATCGGATAACGCTCGCAGACGTATCGCACTGAATCCAGGTCATTGAAGTTGACGACATGGATCAGCCCGCTGCGCTCGACAGTCGTGCCGGCACCGAGCGGACGCAGCGGATATTCGCCGGGAGTGACACGAGGGCCGATCTCATCCAGCGTGTTGAATACGTTGCAGGCCAACTCGTCGTGATTGCCGTTGTAGCTGCCCTGGATGATTATCACGTGCTGCCTGGCGGTGACCGCACGGCAGAGCCGAACCGCGAGCGAAGTAGCCTCGCTGCCCGTGTTCAGCAGCGTGATCTTCTCGACTGATGAAACGTTACGGCAGACCAGCTCGGCGAACTGCCCCTCCAGAATGGAATACCCGGCGCCGAAAAGGCTGTCACCGCTGGCCAGGGCGTCCACCGCAGCCTGGTTGACCGGCTCGAAGTTGTGGCCGAGCAGGTACGGTGCAAAACCGGCGTGATAGTCGATGTAACGATTGCCGTCGATGTCCCAGAGATGGGCACCCAGGCCCCGGACGAAGGCAATGGGCGGAAAGATGATGCGATTTGCCGAACTCACGCCCCCGGGAATGTAGACCCGGTTGTGAGCGACCAAATCGAGAGTCTTACGGGACGTCACCAACCCTCCTCCCCAGCGCTGCGACGCATTCGCCGCGTCTCCGTAGGCCCGACCGGGCAGTACTTGATCTGTAACGTTACACTAAGGTAATTGCCAAGGCAATTCACTGGCCCGTGCACAGCCGGCTTTTTCGCCTGCACGCCCCGGGGCCCGGAAGGTCGGCCATTCCGTAACCGAAGGACCGGTCATCGGGCGTGTCAGTTCAGCGCGGGAGGCTGCCTGCGAAGGACCTTGGGCGCGACGCCGAAATGGCGGGCGAATGCGGCCGTAAATGTGCTGTGGTGCGAGTACCCCACCGATCGCGCGACCTGCCGGACCTGCATGTCAGACCGCTGCAGGAGATCGCGGGCGACTTCCATCCGCCGGCGCCGCACGAATTCGGAGGTCGACTCACCGAACTGCAGGCGGAAACCGCTGCAAAGCCTGGCGGGATTCATGCCGACCCGGCGCGCAAGCACGACCAGGGCCGGCGGGGATACGTATTGGTCAGCCAGCAGATCACGGACAAGGCCCAGGGATTTCCTGTCGCGCGCAGTCAGGCGGACTTTCGATGCACGCTCGCCACTCAGCAACTCGGCGCTCCGAAGCGTCATGTAAAGGAGCTCATGGGCCCGCGCGAACGTGAGCATCCAGTGCAGCGGGTCCTCGGTGCGTGTGCGGACGATCTCGCGGAGGACGGGAATCATCATGCCGATCTGCGGCCAGATCCTGAACTGCGGCACCGAACGAATCCCTTCAGATCCCGCAATGGCATCGAGCAGTTCATGCGTGGCCCCATCCGCCATGCCGAGCAGTGTCGTCCGGTCGCAATACAGACTGACCCAGCTTTCGCGCGACCTGCCGGGATCGCCGACCAGTTCAGAAGCGTCGTCACATCCCTTCGGCTGGTACCAAAGGAGACAAGCAGGCTCGCGCACCCGCACTTCCCCCCACGAACCTACCAACTCAATTGAACCGGACAGCCGGAAGTGAAACTCTACGATGTCCTGTCCAGAAAGCGCGCTCTCAAACCGCTCGACGCACCCGACGTCGACGACCGTCATCAGCAGCCACGGCGCCACATAATAAGTGTCGCAGCGATTTGCGGCCGCATGGACGCGAAAGCGCAACTGCGGCCGGGTCGCCAGATACCGCTGCAGGATATCGGTCGGCTCAATGCATCCGGATCGCATGGCGCCGGCGTTCGACGGCCCCTGCAGTACCGTTTCGGCGATCTCGAACTGTCCAACGTCCCGCGCGGCACCCGTATCCATCTTTCTCGATTGCCCTGGCGCAGACTTTTACCGCGTTGCATCGAGCGTGCGGGTTGACGGAGTGGGTGTCAATCCGCGCCCTCGCCAAAGCTCTGCCTAAGAAATCGGCAGCATTGACTAAGGCGCCGGCTGGCCGTGCTGGGTTGGTTCACGCATAGTGGCGCCGGGCGATGCCAGGGCGGGAATGGAGATCGCGTGAAAAGCCAGGTCCGGGTCCTAGTCATCGGCGGCGGTGTGGTCGGTTGCAGCGTCTTGTACCACCTCGCCAAGCTGGGCTGGACCGACATCGCGTTGTGCGAACGCAAGGAACTCACGGCGGGTTCGAGCTGGCACGCCGCCGGAATGTTTCATGCGCTCAACGGCGACGCCACCATGTCCCGGCTGCAGTCATACACGATCGGTCTTTATCGGGAACTTGAGAGATTTTCCGGCCAGGACATCGGCCTGCACTATACCGGCGGCCTGAATGTCGCGGCGACGGCCGAACGCTGGGACCTGCTGCGTGCCGACTGCGAGCGGCATCGCGTACTCGGGCTCGACACGACGCTGCTGTCGCCTGGGGAAGTCGCCGAGCGATTTCCGCTCATGGACGTCTCGGACGTGAAAGGCGCCCTCTTCGATCCCATGGAGGGCTACCTCGATCCCTATGGCGCGACGATCGCCTTTGCGAAGGCCGCGCGGCGGCTGGGCGCCGAGGTCTATCGACACACGCGCGTGACCGCGTTGACATTCGGTCCGCGCCGCAGCTGGACCGTCACTACGGACCAAGGGTCGATCGAGGCAGAACACGTCGTCAATGCAGGCGGACTGTGGGCCCGTGAAGTCGGTCACTTGGCTGGGGTGGAATTGCCTCTGGTCCCGATGGAGCACCACTACCTGATCACCGAGGACATTCCGGAGATCGCGCAACTGGGCCGCGAGCTGCCGGTCGTCGTGGATCTCGACGGCGAGATGTACCTCCGCCCGGAGCGGCATGCTCTGCTGCTCGGGGTCTATGAGCGCGATGCCACGCCATGGTCGCGCGACGGAACACCCTGGACATTTGGCGACAACGAATTGCTGCCACCGCAGCTGGACCGGTTGACAGATTCCCTGGAGAAGGGCTTTCGGCGCTTTCCGAGACTCAATACGACAGGCATCCGCAAGATCGTCAACGGGCCCTTCACGTTCACGCCGGATGGCAATCCGCTCGTAGGTCCGGTGCCAGGGCTGCGCAATTTCTGGAGTGCCTGCGGCGTCATGGCGGGCTTTGCGCAGGGCGGCGGCGTCGGCAAGACACTGGCGGAATGGATGACGGCCGGCGAACCGGAGTGCGACGTCTTCGGACTCGATGTGGCCAGGTTCGGTCCCTATGCCACTCGGGATTATGTGGCCGTGAAATCTTCCGAGTTCTATTCACGCCGCTTCCGCATCGCCTATCCGAATGAGTTCTGGCCGGCAGCGAGGCCGGCCAAGGTAACCGCGCTACACAATCTGCTGCAGGCAGACAACGGCGTATTCGGCGTCAGTTACGGCGTCGAAACCGCGCTTTTTTTCGCGCCGAAGGACCAGTTGCCGCACGAAGCGCCGAGCCTCCGGCGTTCCAACGCCTTCGAACACGTGGCAGAAGAGTGCCGGGCTGCGCGCAGCACCGCCGGAATTCTGGACTGTTCGACTTTCGCCAAGTACGAGGTGTCGGGAAAAGGCGCGCATGAGGCACTTGACCGTCTGCTCGCAGCTCGCCTGCCAGAACCCGGGCGAATCCGCCTGACGCCGATGCTGGCAGCGAGCGGGCGACTCATGGGCGACCTCACGACCCTGTGCCTCGCCGAGGACCGGTACCTGCTGTTCGGTTCGGGCTACCTGCAGAACTGGCACATGCGGTGGTTCGCGGAGCACTTCGCGGACACTGGCGCATCGGTTCACAACAGGACCGAGGAAACCGCGGGAATCGCGATCTTCGGTCCTAATTCCCGGGATCTCCTTTCGCAGATGAGCCGCGAGGACGTCAGCGACGGCAGGATGCCTTTCATGACATTCCGGCACCTGGACGTCGCAGGGGCGCCCGCCCTCGTGGCGCGGATTTCAGTGACCGGCGAACTCGGCTACGAAATCTACGTGCCCGCAATGTACCTCGCCCCGCTGTACGAACGTTGCCGCGCGGTGGGGTCGCGCCTTGGCCTGCGCGGTGTCGGTACGTACGCCCTCAATTCGCTGCGGCTCGAGAAGGGCTACGGCTACTGGTCGCGCGAATACTCGCGTGACTACACTCCGATCATGAGCGGACTCTCGCGATTCGTGGACTACGAGAAGCGGGCATTCGTCGGCCGCGATGCCGCGCTCCGCGAGCGCGACACGCCGCCCGCCATGCGTCTCGTGACGCTCGAGGTCGACGCCCTCGACGCGGAGGCCAGCTTCTACGAGCCGGTCTCGGTGCGCGACAAGGTCGCCGGTTTCGTCACTTCCGGGGGCTTCGGCCACTGCGTCGGCAAGAGCCTGGCAATGGCCTACGTCGATCGCTCCGACATCGCAAGTCGGGAGCCGCTCGAGGTCTCGATCATCGGGGATCGCCGCAGTTGCCGCGTACTAGACGCGCCGGCGATTGACCCCGAAGGATTGCGGTTGCGTTCGTGAAAGGCGAGGACAGTACGCCCGTGCCGCGCCGCCGGAATCGCCAGGATTCGCGCAAGCGCGTCCGCGCCGTGCACCCCGCGAGCGCGACCTACATCACGCGGGCGATGCCACCTTACGAGACACTCGACGAGGAAAGGCTGGTCCAGGTGGAACACCATGCGGACCTCCTTTTGCAGGAGATCGGCATGGAGATCCGCGGCGACGCGGAGGCGATCCGGCTCTGGAAGGATGCCGGCGCCACCATCCGGGACGAGTGCCGGGTGCACGTGCCGGCGGGTCTCGCACGGCAGCTCGTGAGCGACAGGGCACCGAGTGAATTCGTGCAGCACGCCCGCAACCCGGCGCGCAGCGTGCGGATTGGGGGAACATCGACGGTACTCGCGCCCGCGTACGGATCGCCATTCGTCTCCGACGCGGAGAAGGGACGGCGCTACGGGACCCTCGGGGACTTCGAGAACTTTGTGAAGCTCGCCTTCGTGACGCCCTGGCTGCACCACTCCGGAGGTACCGTCTGCGAGCCAGTGGACTTGCCCGTCAACAAGCGCCATCTCGACATGCTGTACGCCCACATGCGCCTTTCGGACAAGCCGTTCATGGGTTCCGTGACGACTGCGGCCCGCGCCGCGGATTCCATCGAAATGTGCAGGCTGCTCTTTGATCCGCAGTTCGTGGACGGACACTGCGTCATCCTCGGCAACGTCAACGTCAATTCCCCGCTGGTCCTGGACGGCGAGGCAAGCCGTGTCATCCGCACCTACGCCGCCGCAAACCAGGCGGCCGTCTGCGTGCCGTTTATCCTCGGGGGCGCCATGGGCCCGGTGACCACGACCGCAGGTCTCGCGCAGTGCCTCGCGGAAGCACTGTTCTGCGTTGCGCTCACGCAGCTGGAACGCCCCGGGGCGCCGGCCATTCTCGGTAATTTCTTGTCATCCATGTCGTTGAAGAGCGGTGCACCGACTTTTGGCACGCCCGAACCCGCCCTCGCCTACCTCGCGATCGGCCAGCTGGCGAGGCGGCTCCGCGTACCCCTGCGCTGCGGCGGCAATCTCTGCGCGTCCAAGGTTCCGGATGCCCAAGCCGCTTACGAGAGCGCTAATTCGATGTGGCCAGCTTTCCTTGCCGGGGCCAACTTCGTCCTGCATTCGGCCGGTTGGCTCGAAAGCGGCCTCGTGATGTCGTACGAGAAATTCGTCATGGATATCGACCAGTGTGGCACCTTCCATGTGCTCGCACGCGGACTCGACTTCGACGACAACGCCTTTGCGCTCGACGCATTCCGGGAAGTCGGCCCCGGCCATCATTTCCTGGCGTCGCAGCACACGCTGCGCAACTACGAGACCGCGTTCTACGACGCGCCGCTCGCGGACAACAACTCGTACGAGCAGTGGGTCCAGGAAGGCGCCCATGACATCACCCGGCGGGCGACCCGGAGATGGCAGTCGATGCTGGCTGATTACCAGATGCCCGCGATCGACGCCGCGCGTGACGACGCCGTCAAGGACTTCATCCAGCGCCGCAAGGCCGAAACGCCGGACGCCAGTTACTGAACCGTGCCGACTCCGATGCGACTCCTGGAAACTGACGGTGCTTTCCTGTCCGGCATCCCGGTCGCGCATTTAGGACGCACTGGAGGCGTGAGTTCCAGCGCGGCGGCACGCCTTCCCGCTAGTGGCAGTCGCCACGATCGGATATTGTATCGTTACATGTCCCGCGCCCGGCGAGGAACGACCCGATGACTTTGCTGCAGCTCAATGCGCTCGATTATCTGGCAATCCTGTTGTTCTTCGCGGGACTGTCGATCGTCGGCTATCTCGCGGGCCGCGGGGAAAAAGCGAGCAGCCGTGATTATTTTCTGGCCGGCAACAGGTTGCCCTGGTACGTGGTCGGTGGTTCGCTGGTCGCTTCAGTCCTCAGCACTGAGCACCTGATTGGCATGGTGGGCTGGGCCGTGCTTTACGGCGTCAGTATCGGCATGTGGACCTGGGCTCTCGTCACCGACCTCACGCTGCTCGTCTTCCTGTGGCTGCCCTTCCTGCTTGCCTCGCGGATCACCACGATCCCGCAGTTTCTGGAAATGCGCTTCGACGGCCGTGTCCGGCTGACATTCGCCCTGGTCACCATCATTCTCAACGTCTTCAACTTCATGGCTGCGGTCCTGTATGCCGGCGGCCTCGCACTTCAGCAGCTGTTCGGTTGGGACATCGCAGTCGCGATTGTCGCGCTGGGCCTGGTGTCCGGTATCTGGGCCATTTACGGCGGCCTGTCATCCGTCGCATGGACCGACTTCTTCACGGTGGCGGTCATCGCCCTGGGCGGAACGGCCGTCGTGATATTCGGACTATACGCACTCGATGGGTCATCGCTCATGGATGGCTTCCGGGTAATGCTGGACCGCAACGGAGCCACGGAGGGTCCGTGGCATGAAGCAACCCTACGGCACCAGGCCGAGTTTACCGAGGCGGAGAACTACAACCGCCTGTCCGTCTTCCAGCCGAATGATCACCTTGCCAGCCCGACCCTGGGACTCTTCCTGAGCTCCCTTTCCGTAGGCATCTGGTACAACGTCATGAATCAGTTCGTGATCCAGCGCGTGCTCGGGGCGCGCGACGCCTACCACGCGCGAATCGGAATCATCTTCTCGGGCATTCTTTTCCTGTTCCTCGGCTTCGTAATCGTCGTGCCGGGACTCATCTTCTTCGCGATGCACCCGGAGATCTTCTTCCAGGACTGGTCGAAGGTACAGGTCGCCGCCGATCGCTCGTACGTCGAACTTGTCCACGCGGTGCTCCCGATCGGGTTTCGCGGGCTCATACTCGCGGCCATGTTTGGCGCGGTCCAGTCGACCGTGAATTCGGTCCTGAACTCCACGGCAACGATCTTCTCCGTGGACATCTACCGGGCCCGGTGGCGGCCGGACTCGTCGGACCGCAGCCTGGTGAAGGTCGGCGTCTGGAGTTCGGTCATCACCCTGGTGCTGGCGATCGCGATCGCGATCGGCGTGAGCCACCTCGAGATGAGCATCTTCTATTACATGCAGACGCTCAATGCATTCTTCGCGTCGCCGTTTGCCGCGGCTTTCATGCTCGGCATTCTCTGGCGCCGGATGAACACGACGGGCGTGATCGCGGCGGTGACGGCCGGCTTCATCGCCGCAGTGCTGCTGAAGCTGGCACCAGGCTACTTCGAGGATTTCCCGCGGTGGGCGACGACCATCCTCAATCAGGCCGCGCTGGTCCTGGTCGTCAGCCTGGTCGCCGGTATCATCGGAGCACTCGCTACTGCGCCGCCAAGGCCCGAGCAGATCACCGACGCGCTGACCTTTCGCTGGTCCAATCCTCGATTGAGGTCCGGTTACGGCCGCGGGCCGCTTGGGAGCGTGCTCACCTGGTGGGTCACGTACCTGGTGCTGACCGCGATCCTGTTCGGCTACTTCTCACCGCTGTTCTTCAGGTGACGGCTGCCCAGCCAGGGATTCCTGAAGTGGGCCGATCCATCGCTGGTAATGCCTCCAGCGCCCGATTGAAGTCGTCGAGACTGGTCTGCGCACCTGCCACCGGCTCGGAGTCCGGACGCTTCGCCCGCTCTGGTGAAAATCGAGGCAGCCGGGCTCCCACTCCAGCCCGCAGTGCGCAAGTACCATCCGCAACCGGGACTCGGTATCGGTGACGAGCTCTTCGTACTGCACATCGAGCAACCGCTCGGGGACAACCTCACGCCAGTGATGCATGAGTCGCTCGTAGTGCCGGTAGTACCACCCGAGGGTCTTCATGTCGTTGGCGAACCGGATCTGCTCGGTGAAGCTCGTGAACAGGCAGGAGACGCATGTATCCAGGGGCTCCCTGCGGCAATGCACGATGGCAGCCTGCGGGAACAGCGCGGATATCAACCCGATGTGCATGAAGTTAAACGGCAGCTTGTCGGTCACCCGCGCCGCCGTCGCGGAAACACGGTCGATCCGATCGCGGTAGTACTTCGCAAGACCGTCGAGTTCACGCGCGCCCAGATCGCGCATGCCGTGCGGATAGTCGCGGTGGGAAGCGCCAAGGCCGCGAACCCTGGCCGCGACATTCAGCATCGTAGATAACTCGCCTCCCGCCTCGACACGCGAGTGGCTGGAAAGCATTTGCTCCAGCAGCGTCGTGCCGGATCGCGGCATGCCGACGATGAAGATCGGTTTGACGCTCTGATCCGCAAAGCGCGACCGGAGAGTCTCGATCTGCGACCGCGTGAATACCTCAATCAGCCGGTCGACCGCGACTCCGAACCGGGCTGCGTCATAGGAACGCTGCTCTCGGAGCAGTGCATTGCCCTGCGCGAGTCGGCGAAACGCTTCTTCGTACTGACCGAGCCGGTCATGGTGGTGTGCAAGCGCAATGGCAACGCGCGCACGCGCCTCAGGCGGCACAGCATGGGTATCGACGATCTCGCCGGCCTGCGCGGTCCAGGCGGGATCGGGCTCGTGACCGGACAGCATGAGCAGCCGCGCAAGCGCCAGCGGACTGCCCGGATGGCGGCGAAGCAGCGCGAGGTACTGCGCCCTCGCTTCACGCGAGCGGCCGAGCGACTCGTGGATGTCGCCGAGCGCGAGGCGCGATTGCCGGTCGTCCGGGTCAAGCTCGAGCGCACGCTGTAGCGAGGCCGTCGCCTCTTCGTGCAGTCCGAGTTTGTGCTGCACGTCCCCCAGCTGCCGGAACGCTCCTGCCGACCCGGGTCGCAAGCGTGTAAGGCGTTCGAACAATGGCGCCGCCCGCTCCAGGTGCCCCATCTCAGTCCAGGCGATGGCACAGTGATTCAGCGCATCTGCGTGGTCCGGTTCGCGCCGGAGGACGTCCTCAAGCATCTTGACCGCCTCGCGAAAGCGTCGCTGGGCCAGCCTCAACGCGCCGAGGTCGCAGGTAACCTGAAGCGAGTGCGGCGCAAGATCCGCCGCGCGCAGCAGTAGCCTTTCCGCCATCGGCAGATCGCCCAGTTGCAGTTTCGCAACGCCAAGATAACGGTGCACGTCGGCATTCCCGCCTTCGCGAAGCAGGAGACGCTCGTAGATTTCGACGGCGGCGGGGAGCCTGCCGTCGCGATGGTGCTTCAGTGCGACAGCAAGGTCATCGCTGGTCAATGTGGCGCTCCCGGTGCGAATTCTGCCAGCCAGTCTCGACGTGTCCATCTTGACACAGCCGCTCCTGCACATCGAAGGCACGGTGCGGATTCTCCATGCTAGTGTCGAGATGCTGCAGGACGCGGCTCAAGCGCCCTGCCCCGCTTTCCGGATGCCAAGCCATGGACCCGAATCGCCTGCGACAACTCTTCGCTGACGGACAGCACTCCGAAGCCGAGTCGGCAGCCGTCGCGCTGGTCGCTTCGGGCGACCGCTCGCCCGCGACGCTGGCCGTGCTGGCGGCAGCTGCGCGCCAATTGGGTCATTTCGATACGGCGGCTTCCGCGCTTCGCGAAGCCGCTGCGCGAAGTCCAGACGATCCGGCCGCATGGCTGGTGTTGGCCGAAGTCCTGACGCTCAGCGGCCGCTGGAACGAGGCGCTGCACGCCTTCCGGTTGGCCTCGGAACAGGCTCCCGGCGATCCGGGACCACTGTTCGACCTCGGCGGAGCCCAGCTCGTGAGCCAGAGAATCGAGGATGCAGAGCGGACGGCGTCACGGCTGCTGGAGCGGTTTCCCGATGCACCCGAAAGTCACATATTCCGCGCGCATCTCGAACGCACGCTCGGCCACCCGCAACGGGCGATTGCCGCCTATCGGCATGCCCTGCGGCTAGACGACACTTGTGCGACCGCACTGCTCGGCCTGGCGGAGCTCGATGGCCCGTCATTCGCGGCACTTCTAATCGAGCGAATCGCGTTCGCACTCGGCTCCGGTGCTCGCACGGCTGAGCAGCGGGTCCAGCTGGAATTTGCGCTGGCGCGGCTGCTGGACCGTGAAGCCAAGACCGACGAGGCTTTTACTCACTTCGCGGCGGCAAACGAGCTCCAGCGCAGCTCACTCGAAGCACGGGGCATTCACTGTCACAGGGAGCACATGTCCGCGTGGGTCCGCACTGCCCGTGAGCGCTACCCACGCGCCGGCGGCACGCTGGCCTGGTGTGGATTACCGGACGACGGCATCCTGCCCATCTTCATCGTCGGGATGCCGCGCTCCGGGACGACGCTGATCGAGCAGATCCTAGCGCGCCATCCCGAGGTGGCCGCCGGCGGCGAGTTCACGGCAGCAGCCGTCGTTCATGCAGATTACGTCCGTGCGCGCTCGCGAGCCGGACTCCCCTGGCCCGCCGACCCCGAGCGCGAGTCCGAGCACCGACTTCTGGCCGATGCCCGCGAGCGCTATGTCGAGCAGGCGCTGGCGCTGGCGGGCGACTCCCGATTCTTCGTTGACAAGCATCCCGGGAATGCCACGCTCGTTGGCTTCCTGCGCCTGCTGTTCCCCGCCGCACCAGTCATTCACGCCTCGCGCTCGCCGATTGCGGCCTGCTGGTCGATGTATGCCACCTATCTGCCTGGATCGTCAGCCTGTTTCACGGCGCTTGACGACATCGCCCATTACCACGCGGCGCACGTCGCGCTCATGCGCCACTGGACTTCAATCTGCACTCCACCGATGTTCGAGCTCGCGTACGAGCGCTTGGTTTCGGAGTCCGAGCCAGTCATCCGGTCGCTGTTATCCGCCTGCGGACTCGAATGGGCTGAGGACTGTCTTGCGCCGGAGGCCGGCCGGAATGCAGTAACCAGTGCAAGTGTCGACCAGGTCAGAAGCCCCATACACCGCAATGCCATCGATCGTCATCGCCGATATGAGCGTCACCTCGAGCCGCTTCGCACCGCGCTCGAGACCGCCACCCACGCGATGACACCCGTGAGTTGAGTGGGCACTGGGTTATATTCCCGGCACGGCAAGTCGCCGCGCTAGCGGAGTATCTGATGGCTGGCAGTGCCCGACTCGCAGGCCGCACGGCCGTTGTCACCGGCGCGGGTTCCGGCATTGGATTCGAGATTGCCGGGCTTTTTGGGGCCGAAGGCGCTTCGGTCATCTGCGTTGACCGATCGAGTGAAGCGGCCTCGGGAGCCGCCCATTCGATCCGCTCGACCGGGGCCATTGCGCGAGCCCTCTTCGCAGACGTCTCCGATCCATCGCAAGTGACAGCAGCCTGCGCGCAAATCGTCCGCGAGTGCACCTCAGTGGACGTACTCATCAACAATGCGGGGGGCGGAGGCGTCGGCTCTGTCGAGTCCTTGAGCGTCGAGGATTGGCGCAAGGCGATCGACGTCAACCTCGCAGGCGCCTTCTACTTTTCGAAGGCACTCTGGCCCGTATTCGCGGGCCAGCGACGCGGCGTGATCGTCAACAACGGATCCATCATGGGTCTCATGGGCGACATGAACTCCATTGCCTACTGTTCCGCAAAAGCCGCCCTGGTGGGAATGACGCGATGCCTGGCGGCAGACGGCGCCGCTCACGGGATCCGCGCGAATTGCGTCTGCCCGGGTTTCGTCGACACGCCCGCGATGCGCGCGGTGGCCGCCGACCCTTCAGTTGGCAGGACCATCGCGGATTTCGAGCGATCGATACCGCTCGGACGGATGGCCAGCACCCGCGAGATCGCGCTTGCATTCCTGTTCCTTGCGAGCGACGAGGCGTCCTACATCACCGGCACGACGCTCGTCGTGGACGGCGGTGCCACGCTCGGGTACCTGGGCAGTGAACTGTCGGTCACCGGTGCGGGACTGGCGGCTGGCTAGACTGGCGCCGTGCCGTAATCGCGTATCTTCAGGCGCCGACCGCCCTCGAGAGCCGACTGCTGGGCAATGACGCCCGGCATGGTGTAGGCGATGGCCTCCCAGATGTTCACCGACGGATGACGATCCTCGACGATTGCGCGGATGAACTCGTGCGTGATGTGCGTGTGGGATCCGCCATGCCCGCTGGCAATTCTCAACTCCGGCGGCAGCCGGTCGATATGAGACCGCTCTTCGGCGACCTTGCTCTCGACGACGCCCGTGTGAATGCCGAACGGCAGGTCCGGCGTGTCGAGTTGCTTCACGATCGTGTTGGGCGAACCTTCCGGGCGATCCATGATGAACGACCCGCGGTCACCGTAGAAGACGGCGCGCTCGGTTCCGCCGGCGGCAATGTGCCAGCCGATCGAGATCCTCGAGCAATGCCCTTTGGTCGTCTTGAACAGGCCAACCGTATGGAAATACGGGTTGTTGTCGTACGTATTCTCTTTCAGCATCTCGTGGCCGTCGCCCCAACCATAGGCGGTGACTTCCGTGAATCGCTCGCCAGTAACGGGAATGATCATGCCGGTGCAGTGCGTCGGGTACAGCATCGGCGGATAACCCCACGACCAGGTCCGCTTGAGCTTGGCGATATCCACGCGCTTGGCCATGTCGACCTGGTCGATCTTCGTGATCATGACGCAGGACTGGCAGTCGAAAGCCTCGCCGTAGGCATAGGGCGCGAGCCCGCTGTGGTGATACTCGGATTCGGTGTAGAAGATCTCGCCGAAGTGCCCCTGGTTCTTCAGATCGATGCAGGTGAGCACTTCCTGGTTGTAGCGGCTGGTCTCCGCCATCATGTATTTCAGCCCGGTACGCTGGACCGTCTCCAGGAGCATCTCGAGTTCTTCGACCGACATGCCGGCGGGCACCGCGCTGATGACGTGCTTGCCGGATGTCAGCGCCTTGGCTGCCATCTCGGCGTGAAACGGCGCCGGCGTGAACAGGGCGACCGCCTCGAGCCCGGGATGCCTGAGAAATTCGTCGTAGCTCCGGTACAGTTCGCCGGACTTGTAGGTTTCCTTCAGGGCATTCAGGCGCACCTCGCGCACATCGCACAGGGCGACGACTTCGGCGTCCGGATGCAGGTGCCACTGGAAAGAGCGGCCAAATCCGCCGCCGACGACGCCGATACGCACCTTTCCAGATCTCGCTCGCCCCGGGCCGCCGGTCGATTGCGACGCGGCCAGCCCCATGCCCGAGGTGAGGGCCGCTGCAGAGAGGCCGACACCCGTCAGGAAGTCCCTGCGGCTTTGTCCATTGCGAGTCCTGTCGTTCATGCGTGGCACCCCGCCCGGTTTGGTTGACAAGGGAATGTAACGTTATACAGTGTAGCCAGATTCCAGCACCCGGGGAACACGGGGCAGACGCTCACGGTCGCGTGGCACTGATGCCGTCAAAGAGGAATCCATCATGAGACCCAGCCAGACGACCCGACGGACCGTCGTCAAGACACTGGGCGCAGCACCCCTACTCTTGGGTTCGGCGGCTTTCGCTGCCACCGAGGAACGAAAGGAAAGAACGACGCGCACAGACCCCGTACGTATCGGAGTCATCGGCGTGGGATCTCGCGGCACGCGACTCCTGGAGACCATGCTGGCAATCGGCGATGTCACTGTGCCAGCGCTTGCTGACATCCATGCCGGCCGTCTCAAGGCGGCGGCCGTGCTCGTCGACAAGTCGAGCGGTTCCAGACCCGCCCTCTACGACGACGGCCCGGAAGCATTTCGTGAACTCGTCGCGCGCCGGGACCTCGATGCCGTGATCGTCGCCACGCCTTGGGAGTGGCACACACCAATGGCGGTTGCCGCCATGAAAGCCGGCAAATTCGTCGGGGTTGAGGTGCCCGCAGCGCTGACCATCGACGAGTGCTGGGAGCTGGTGCGAACTTCTGAGGCGACCGGCGTCTGGTGCATGATGCTGGAGAATGTCTGCTACTACAGGGAGATGATGCAGGTACTCAGCATGGTCCGCGCAGGGCTTTTCGGCGAATTGCTGAATTGCGCCGGCGGCTACAACCATGATGCCCGCGGTTCCACCTTCGATTCGGCTGGCAATTTCGACGCCAGCCTCTGGTACACCTGGCATGCGCTCAAGCGCGATGGCAACCTCTATCCCACACATCCCGTCGGCCCGATCGCGCAGTGCCTGAACATCGATCGCGGCGACCGGTTTGAGTACCTCGTGTCGGTCAGCAGTAAGGCGCGTGGGCTCAACAAGTGGGTCCGCGAGCATCACGGCGCGGAACATCCCAATGCAACGAGGAAGTTCGCGCTGGGTGACGTGAACACGACGGTCATCAGGTCGGCGAACGGCGCGACCGTCACACTGACTTACGACGTGCAGTCTCCGCGCCCGTACGACCTGGCACTCCGGATCCAGGGCACAGAAGGCCTCTACGAGATGCCGCGCGACGCGGTCCACCTGGAGGGTCGCAGCGCGCCCGACCAGTGGCAGCCGCTGGGCGAATATCGTGGCGAGTATGAGCATCCGCTGTGGCGCTCGATGGGCGTGAAGGCCGCGGATTTCGGCCACAGCGGTTCCGACTACATCATGCTGCACCGGTTCATCGAGTGTGTCGCGGCCCGCTCGATCCCCGAACAGGATGTTTACGATGCCGCGACCTGGAGTTCGATCCTGCCGCTGTCGGAGAGGTCGGTGGAAAAGCGCGGCGCGCCGGTGGAGTTTCCCGACTTCACCGGGGGGCGGTGGCGCAGCCGAGCGCCGGTGCCGATCATCGGCAGTTGACCGCGAAGTCCCGGCCGGCATGTTGACAATCCAGGGCCGATACCCTAGCGTAGATGTGACGTTACACGAGCCGCCGGCTCACGACTGCGCGATAGGCTAACCACTAGACGTCAGGGGGGGCATCATGTCTGGACGTCCGGAAGCTGCGGCGGATTCCAATTCGCCAATCAACGTTTACCCCGAGCCCATTGGTACCGTGGTGCACCGGGTGCTGGCGATCGCAGCACTGGCGGCGGCCGGGGCAACCGGAGCACAGGTCTCCCATGCCCAGGAGAGCGGCTCCATACCCCTGGTTGAGCAGGCCGGCGCAAGTCGCGCATCGAGTGCCGCACTTGGGGAAGTCACGGTCACCGCGACGCGCATCCGCCCGGCCGATCAGACGAGCGCGACGGGGCTGCGAATGGAACTCGTGGACACCCCGCAGTCCATTTCGATCGTGACGCCAGAACTGCTCCAGTTGACAGGTGCGAGGGACATCTACGAGGCGTCGGACTGGGTGCCCGGCCTGCAGCGAAGCGGCAGTGGCTATGGCTTCGACCGTATCCTCCTGCGCGCAAGTCCCATCTCGGGATTGCGCGTCAATGGAACGCGGTTTTTCGGAACGACGGCGATCGACGGCTACGCCATGGAGCGGATCGAAGTCGTGCGGGGGCCGGCAACGGCACTGTACGGCGTCAGCGGCAGTTTCGGCGGCGAGATCAACCACATCCTCAAGTCGCCGAGCGCAACGCCGCATGCGCAGATCGGCATGATGGCGGGCGACTTCGATCGCACCGAGTTCGCAGTCGATCTGGGGGGGCCGTTTCCCGGCACGGACGAGCGGGCATCCGGCCGCTTCATTGGCAGTTACAAGGAATACGGCGAACCGGTCGACGTCGTCGACATCGAGAACAACCGTTACATGCTGTCCGGTTCGTTCCGGTACGAGCTTGGCGAGTCGACCACGACGTCACTTTGGATTTACGACGAGCACGTCGACGAGGACCCCTACGATGGGGGTTTCCTGCAGTCGCTGCCGGACGGCACGCTCACACTGCCGAAGGTGCCCGCCCGCAACTGGTACTTCAGCGATCCGCGATATTCGAACTACGACAGCGACCAGCTATTCGTTATCGCCAACATCGAGCACGAGTTTGACAACGACATGTACCTCAAGGCTCAGGGCTCGTACACGTCGGTCGATTACACGGTCTATGAATACTTTCCCTTCGGTCCGGCCGGCGCGTACGACCTCGCGGATGACGAGGTGTATTTCTATTCCTACAACCAGGATCGCCGCGTAGAGGACATGACATTCGATGTCAGTCTCGGCGGGGCATTCGAGGCGTTCGGGCGCGGCCACCAGTTCTTCGCAGTGCTGGAGTACGCCGGCGACGTCGACCCGTCCGAGAACATCCTGCTCAATTCCCAGTACCTCGGCAACATCAGGATGACCGAGGGCGGCCTGGGAATCCTCACTGACGGTTCACCCGTGCCATTGGTGGATCCGAGCACTCTTGGGGTACGACTCTGGACGACGGACAGTTACCAGGACATTCGCGCCAGCCTGCAGCTCCTGCTGAGCCCCACGGACAAGCTGGATGTGCTGCTCGGCGTGCTCTACCAGGACAGCGAGATCGACACGGCAACGCTCGTGCGCGGGGGCGTCGTCCAGAATCCGCCCACGGAAAATCACTTCGAGTATGACAAGACGCTCGGCCGTGCGGGCCTGACCTACCGGCTGGTGCAGGACCGCGGATCTGTCGACGCATTGAATGCCTATTTCAGCTACAGCGAAGCATTCAGGCCGAACATCGGCGTTCGCGACATTGATGGCAATCCGCTGACGACTCCGCAGGAGATGACCTCATACGAGGCCGGCTTCAAGGGGGAATTCCTGAATGGCGCACTGGGCGGGGCGCTCGCGTATTTCGACACCGAAACCACGAACATCCCGGTTTCTGCCGTGTACCTAGGCGGGTTCGGCGGCGCGAACGCCTCGGTGCTCACTGGCCTTCGGGATATAAGTGGTTTGGAGCTGGAACTGGTCGGCCAGGTGACGCCCGAGATCAACATCCTGTTCAACTACACCTACACGAGCACGGAACTCAGCGATCCGAACTTTGACTTCACCGTGCCCGTAAATAACGTGCCCGAAAACCAGGGGAGCATCCTCGCATCGTACGAATTTCTCGACGGGCCGGCCGCCGGACTCAGGCTCGGCGCATCCGTGGTCGTGATGGAAGACTGGTCCTACATCCCGTCGCTCGGCAACGTGGAACGATTCGGCCAGTATGTCGGCGGGGGCAACACCCGGGTCGGACTGATGGCTTCTTATCAGGTCCAGGGCGGATGGGGCAGCGGGCTGGAGTTCTACTTCAACGCCAACAACATCACAAACGAGATCGTCTACGTCCTCAAGGAGGACCACCCCGGGTTCGGCGTCACGCGCGAGTACCCGCAGAGCTTTCTCTTCGGGGTCAAGTACGACTTCGGGCAGTAGGACCGAAGTCGCAGACAGTCAGCGAGCCAGGCGGGACGGCCACTCGGGCCGTCCCTGCCTTCCGGTACCGGTCATTCGGAACACCGCGCCCGCGGATTCGTCTCCGTCGCCGTCTGGCCCGTCCTGCAGCGCGCTCGTCGCGTAAATCGCGTCCAGTCCAGGGCCACCGAACGTCACCGAAGTCATCCTCTTCGCAGGCAACGACGCCCGACATACGAGTTCTCCGGCCGGCGTGAGCCGCACGACGCCGCCGCCGTTCCACACCGCGCAAATGACCTGGTCCCCGGCGTCGACGGTAAGGCCATCCGGCAATTCGTCGCCGGTCGTGCGCCAGAACGCGGTCCGCGGACCTAGTTCGCCGCTTGCCGGGTCGTACGACATCCGCCAGATCGTCTGGCCGACGGAATCCGCGAAATACAGCACTCGCCCGTCGGATGTGAAGCCCATTCCGTTGGGCTCCAACAGGTCGTCGAGCAGGATGCGGTAGCTACGGTCGGGTTCGATGCTGTACAGACGGCCCGGCCGGCTGCCAATCGGCAAGGCACCGCACAGGATCCGCCCCTCCGGATCGGCGATCACGTCGTTGAACATGCCACCGGATTCCTCGGGAATCGTCAGGGCGGTCTCGGGCGTCGCCCGGCGATGCCCGACCCGGGAGATCTCTCCCCGGTCGTGATAGCAGAGGATCGAACTATCTTCCTGCCAGGTCACGGCTGACGTCGGCCGTCCAGTGGCGATGGTTCCCTTTAGGCGCAGCCCGGAGTCGAAGCGATGGATGTCGCCCCGGGGTACGTCCACGACCAGCAGCTCCTGCCAGCCCGGGTGCCAGAGGGGACCTTCACCCAGAAACAATCTTTGCGGCGTTGCCTGGCATTCGACCGCTTCGCACGTGCGGGCAGGGTTCATCGCAGTTGCGCTTCTGGCCGTTCCGGCGCGGACTGGCCGCGCTCAAAGACTGCGCCGTCGACGACGACAAAGTCGGCCTGCAGCCGCCGTTCACCGACCAGGACTTCACCGAGGCTGTCGACGAACTCGAATCGGCCGCCCTCCTCGCTCAGCACGACCGCGTCTCCCGTTCCCCCGACCGCCAGTCGTCCAAGATCCGGCCTGCCAATGCAGTGTGCCGGCGCGGAGGAAATGCGGCTGACGATGTCCGAAAGCGGAACGCCCAGGCACAGGAACTTCGACGCGACGTGCAGGAGGTCGCGCGCAGGTCCGTCGACGCTGAATGTGTGCACGTCGCTGCTGATCGAGTCCGGATAGATGCCCTCCGCGAACATGCGCCTCGCGGTCTCGAAAGAGAAGCTCCCGAAACCGTGCCCCACGTCAAACAGCACGCCGCGCCTTCGTGCGGCGAGCACGTCCTTATCGAGCTCGCCGGCAGCGGATACCGCGGCGTTTGGCGGGCCGCGGAAGCAATGTGTCCACACGTCGCCTGGTCGAAGCCGCGCAAGGACCTCCACCAGCGACGGGGGCGGCATGTCGACATGCGCCATGATCGGGACGCGCAGGCGCTCGGCGACTTCCAGGGCCATCTCGAGCGGGGCCAGGCCGCTGGACCCACCCGCCTCTGCGCCGATCCTGACCTTGATCCCGACGATCAGGTCGCGATTGGCCTCGACGACCCGCGCGCACGCATCGCGGTCGATCAATCGGAGATCCCAGTTCTCCCCGACCCAGAGCCCGGGCCCAAAGCCAAAGATTCCGGCGTAAGAGATATTCAGGAAGGCGAGTATCTTGAGTCTCGTCGGCTCTGCCACGAAGTGACGAAGGCCGGCGAAATTGCCCGCGCCAGCGCTGCCTGCATCTACGAAGGTCGTCGTGCCGCTGCGGCAGCACAGCGACTCGGCGTTCACCCCCAGGCCCGTCGCTCCCCAATACACGTGTGTATGCAGGTCCACCAGGCCGGGCACCACGATCTCGCCGCGCACGTCCACGACCTTGCGCGCGCCCTCCACTTCGAGCCGGGTTCCGATGGCCGCAATCCTGCCGTTGCTAAACGCCAGGTCGCCCGTGGCATCGAGCCCTGACCCCGGGTCGAACAGCCTGCCACCCCGCAGTACGAGATCGAAGGCACCTACGGGATTGCCCTCTACAGATGCCAGTGTGTCTCGCATTACGCTCCTGCCAATCAATGCCGCACCGTCGCTCAGAAGAAGGTGAGGATTCCCTCGGTCACGTCGAGCCGTTCGTTCACGACGTAAACAAGCCGCCATTTGTCGAATGTCGTGCACGGGTGCGAGATGCCGAGGCCCAGCAGATCGCCAACCCGGTACTGTGAGTCGGAAGACACGCGAAGCATGAGGTGCTGGTCGTTGATCTGTGTCGCGACGGTCGGCTCCGGAATGGGTACCGGTGCTGCATGCAGTCCGCTGCGGAACCACCGCTCCGCAATTGGCAAACCGACGTCGTGCGACACATCCCGCTTGCCGACGTTGAGGATCGCGAGTCCCGGCTCGGGCAGCGACTGGACCAGGCCCCAGACCGTCAGCGCGGGCCGGAATGCCGGGTCCGGAATATCGACATCCAGTGCACGCGCGCGAATCTTCTGGAAATTGTCCGTCAGCATGCCCGAGTCGTGGGTCAGATAGCACCCGGAGCGCAGGATGATCTCGCATCGGTCCCTAAGTGCCCCAACCTCCGGGTGCGTGGCTACAAGGTCAAAGTAAATCGAGCCGCCGATCGAGAGGATCGGCTTCCGGTTGGCAAAGAAACCTCGATCCATGCAGCCGTTTATCAGCACGCACAGTTCCGCGATGAACGATCGGACCGCGGGTGCGTCCTGCGAGTCCCTGCTGTCGATCACACCCTCGAAGCCCTCGACACCGCAAAGCTCCAGGTAAGGCGCGCATGCGCCGACCTGTCCGGCCAGCGTCATGGCAAGGCCGAAGCCGCGGACCCCGGTTCGTCCGCCACGAACCCCGCCTTCGATCAGCACCTGCAGCGGTCGACCAGTCTTGAGTTGCCTCGCCATGTCGTGCAGCCGGCTGATGTTGTCGGCCGAATCCACCAGACAGTAGAAATCCAGCTCAGGATCGTCACGCAGCGCGCGCAGTACGATTCTAAGGTCGTGTTCGCCCACGAGCTGATTGGCCATGAAAACGCGCTTGGCGCCAAAACGCAGGCAAACCTGCAACTGCTGGACGGTGGCCACCGTGATGCCCCATGCCCCGTCCTCCAGTTGGCGCTTGAAGAGCTGGGGCGCCATCGTCGTCTTACCGTGCGGACTGATCTGGATCCCGTGCGCCCTGATGAATGTACGCATCCACCGGCTGTTGGCCGCCATGGCCACGCCGTCGATTGTCGCAACCGGCAATGGCAAGTCCCCGCGCAGGAGGTTCCAGCCCTTGCGCGCGATGTCGGCAAGTACGATCCCGCGCCCCGCGCTGCCTGGCATGCCCTTGAAGGTAGGGTCCAGCGGCGTTGCGAGCAGTTCTTCGAGGTTCATGTGATCGACCGCCGGCACGGCCAAGCTAGGCAACCGTGTCGTTACGTTCAACGCCGGCAGGTGGCTGGCGCGCCCGCAATCCGTCGCGGATCAACGCCTTGATGATCGCGACAGCCAGGAGCGCGATGACCACGGAGAACGGCAGCGCGCCGATGATCATCGCCGTCTGGACTGCCTCGAGCCCGCCCGCGAGCAGCAGGCCGGCAATCACGACGGTGATGGCGGCACCCCAGGTTGCGATGTGTGCACGGGTCTTCGGTCCCTCGTCGCCCCCGGAATTGATCGTATTGATGATGAGGATTGCACTGTCGGCGGATGTGACCAGATAGGTGATCAGCAGGACCACGACGGCCACCGACATGAAGGCGTACATGGTCGGTGACAACATCAGGCCCAACGTCGCAAACAATTGCGCAGAAATATCCGCATCGAGTATCGCCCGGTTCGCCGCGCCATTCAGCTCAAGGTCGATTGCCGTGCCGCCCACCAGCGCCAGCCAGGCGAGGCACATCAGCGACGGCAGGATGATGGCGCCAATGATGTATTCGCGAATGGTCCGGCCGCGGGAAATCCGCGCCAGGAACAGGCCCACGAATGGCGCGAATGCAATCCACCATGCCCAATAGAACACGGTCCAGTCCGACTGCCACGCCGCCAGCGCCGCGCCGACGGCGCTGCCATCGGCACGCCAGACACTGAACGCCATCCCGGGCAACGCCACCAGGTAATCGAAGAGGCCGACGACGTAGGCCACCAGGCCGAAGACCGTCGACCCGAACAGCAGGAAGAAAGCAAGAAAGCCGAACGTCAGGACCATGTTCAGGTTTGACAGCCACTTGATGCCACGCATCACGCCCGACAATGCCGACCAGGTGGATGCCGCCATGACCACCAGCAACGCCACGAGGATTGCGGCCATAGTCGGGCTGCCGTCTACCGACATCCAGTGTGCCCCCGTCAGCGAAAACATCCCGCTTGCCAACTGCCGCGCCCCGTAACCGATGGTCACGGCGACTCCCAGCACGGTGGCGATGACACCGGCGATGTCGACCACGTGGCCGAGTGGACCGGAAAGCATCCGGCCGAACAGCGGCGTGAGACCCGACCGGATCGTCAGCGGCAACCCGCGCGAATAGCTGAAGAAAGCCAGCGAGAGGCCGACGATCGCGTAGATCGACCACGCAGTCAGGCCCCAATGCAGGAATGCCCATTTGTATGCCGACCGCACTGTTTCCGAAGCTTCACCAGCGACGACGCCGAAAATGACGTCCGGGTTGGTCGCGAAATGATGGATGGGTTCCGCGGTCGAATAGGTAAGCATCCCGATGCCGACGCCCGCGCCGAACATCATCGAGAACCACGAGAAGTTCGAGAACTGCGGTCGTTCGCCGGGCTTTCCCAGCCGACGCGCGCCGGTCGCCGGCCACAATGCGAGACCCAGGCAAGTGAGCAGGTAAAACGCCGTAACGTAGACATACCACGCACCGAAATTTTCGAGCACAACCCGGTTCAGTGACGAGAGCATCGCGCCGGCATCGGCTGGAAAGACGACGGTCCACAGGATCAGGACCGCCAGCAGGAGTTTCGAACCCAGGGTCACCGTGCGATTGAAACCCGCGTAGAAACCGCCGGTGGCCGTCGCGATCGGCAGGTCGGTCAGCGGCGGCTTGAGTGCCATGAGCGACTCACTCGCCTTCGCGCGCGACCGATTGCCGTTGCTGACCCAGGCCGCTGATTCCCAGCTCCACCACGTCGCCGTGCCCGAGATATTGGGGCGGATTCATCCCGAGGCCGACGCCGGGCGGCGTGCCGGTGGCAATGACGTCGCCAGGCTGAAGACTCATGAAGCGACTCACATAGCTGATGACCGCATCCACGCCGAATATCATGTGCCGCGTGGAACTTTCCTGACGCAGGTTGCCATTGACCTTGAGCCAGATCGACAGGTCCTGGGGATCGGCGACCTCGTCACGGGTCACCAGCCAGGGACCCAGTGGGGCGAACGTGTCCGCACTCTTGCCCTTCACCCATTGGCCGGTGCCCTCGAGTTGAAATGCGCGCTCACTGACGTCGTTCATGATGCAGTAGCCGGCGACGAATGCGCGGGCATCGCGCTCGGTGATATTGCGCCCCTCACGACCGATGACCACGGCGAGTTCGACCTCCCAGTCGAGCTTCGTGCTGCCGGGCGGCATCTGGATGGCGTCATTCGGGCCGCTCAATGCGCTGGTCGCCTTCATGAAGACGACCGGCTCCCGCGGAACTTCCATGCCGGCCTCCCGCGCATGGTCGCGGTAGTTGAGTCCGATGCAGACGACCTTCCCGCATCCGGTCACCGGCGGCCCTAGCCGGACGTCAGGCGGTACGACCGGGAATGAATCAAGTTCGCATTCCAGGAGTCGATCGATCTGCTCCTGCCCCAGGGGCGCGCAGGGCATGTCCAGATACCCGGCCGGCAACTCCCGGATCGCGCCTGCGGCATCCACCGCCCCCCAGCGCTCGGCACGGCGCGGCCCCCATCTGACGAACTTCATGCAAACCTCCGGATGGCACCCACGGGTGCACGGATCGCTTCGAGCCGGAACCAAGGCAGTCTAACGTTACACCTCCAGGCCGGTCGAGCACGCTGCCTGCGCTCGGCCAACCTGGGCACGGAGACAATGCTTGCGGGTCGGTCAAGTGGCGTGTAACGTTACATATTCGAGCGGGCGGCACCAGGGACTGCACAGGAGATATGCTGGAACGCATGCGAATCAAGGCCGTCGAAACGATCGTCTGCAACGCCCGGATGCGGAACTGGATTTTCGTCAAGGTCGTGACCGACCAGCCGGGTCTGGTTGGCTGGGGCGAGGCGACCCTCGAGTGGCACACGGCGGAAATCGTCGGAGCCGTCGGGAC
>Ga0163150_10000920_pt1 | contig 52091 bp, 54 predicted proteins | sample OliLakLV19P2IB_FD_148628 | JGI IMG/M metagenome (GOLD analysis project Ga0163150, IMG submission 148628) | Freshwater microbial mat bacterial communities from Lake Vanda, McMurdo Dry Valleys, Antarctica - Oligotrophic Lake LV.19.P2.IB | ecosystem: Environmental > Aquatic > Freshwater > Lake >...
TGCTGGTGACGGAAGAACGTTATACTTTTCAAGTATCGGTCACCCTGGATATGGTGGAGCTGACATCTACGTAACACGTCGACTTGACGATACGTGGACGAACTGGTCGAAGCCTCTTAATCTCGGCAAGGGGATCAATAGTGATGAAACCGATGCTTTCTTCAAGGTGCCTGCACAGGGCGACTCGGCATATTTCTCATCGACAAAAAGTGGTTTTGGTAGTGACGATATTTTTTCTGTCGCTCTTCCGGTAGCGGCACGTCCAGAGCCAGTAATCATCGTGCGGGGTCGTGTCCTCCACGCATTAACCAAGGAGCCGCTCGAGGCTACTGTGCGCTATGAAATTCTTCCTGGTGGACGTCAAGCTGGCTTAGCTCGCTCAAACCCAACGACCGGCAAGTATGCCGTTGCACTCCCAGCAGGAGAGCAGTACGGTGTGCGTGCAGAAGCGCAAGGCTTCTATCCACTCAGCGAGCAGTTCACCGCCAAAGAATTAAAGAAGTATGTAGAAATAGAGCGCGATCTGTTTCTCGTGCCAATTGCGGATGGCGCAGTAGTACGTCTGAACAATGTCTTCTTTGATTTTGGTAAACATGAATTGCGTGCAGAATCGTTCCCAGAGCTTGACAGGCTTGTAGTGTTCCTAAAGGCAAATGCTGCAATGAATATCGAGCTAGGTGGACACACCGATAACGTCGGCGAAGATGCCGCAAATAAGACACTCTCGCAGAATCGCGTCAATAGTGTTCTAACCTACTTGGTTTCGAAAACGATTCCAGCACCAAGACTTCGTGCTAAGGGGTATGGCGAAACACGTCCTGTCGGTACGAACGATACCGAAGATGGACGCCAACAGAACAGGCGTGTCGAATTCACCATACTAAACAAGTAGACTAACAACTCTACGCCCCAAAAAATACAATGAAGGTAGTCTAACATATGGCGCTAACTAACAGATGACGCTGATTTTAGTATTTATGGCCGCACTTGGCTATCTAATCGGTTGCATTCCTACCGCGTGGATTGCGCTGCGCATGTCTACCGGACAAAACGTGACCGATGAAGGCACTGGTAATGTCGGCGCTATGAATGTGTACGAAGTGTCGGGCAAACGCACGCTCGGTATACTCGTATTTGTTGGTGATGCTCTAAAGGGTATGGCCGCCGTACTCGTTGCGCGCGCTATGCACGACGACTGGTTTGCTGCAACGGCGTTTTGTGTTGTAGGATGTCTGCTCGGACACAACTACAATCTCTTTCTTCGGGGAAGGGGCGGAAGGGGTCTCGCTACCGCAACAGGTGCGTTTGCTGTTCTTAATCCGGCGGTTGTTGTAATCTGGTGCGTGATGTACCTAACAGGCTACTATGTTATTCGCCGCAACGTTCATGTCGGCGCCGTAGCAGGTACCATAGGAGTTGCCGTGCTGTTTGCGTCGACACCCGAATCGATTCTTAGAGATTCGACCCTTCAGCCCCTTTACCAACCAGGACAAATGCGCATGCTTCTACTCGCATGCAGCATTGTCATCTTTGCAAGGCATATAAGGCCGATGCAAGCTCTGTTTCGTCAATTGCGCGAAGAAGAAGCTTCCGAGAGTAACAGCGAGTGAATTGCATTGAGAGCTTGCGGTGCATCGTGCTCTCTGCAAACAATAAACACGCTTAGTGCACTCGGACCTGTCATCATTGCAACTATGTCTATTTCTGCTAGAGCTTTAGTGATGCGCGACAGTATTCCTGCGCTCGACGCCATGGGGCCGCAGGCAGCAATGATGCTAACATCTATGGCCTCGTGTTGTACTCCAGCAAGTGCCACCTCTACATCTACGCGTGTCGCTTCGTCGGGCACACAGATAACGAGTACATGCGCGTCCAGCGAGACAAGGTGCAGTACACTTTGTTCTATGAGCTTGTGAATCGAGGGAAGTTTTGATGCGCTGCTGTTAACCGCAACATGTATACAGTTCTTAAGTGCTGTTACCGCATGAATGTCTGCATCTAGCGGCTGTGCAGCGGTAATGAGCGTGCCGATATCTGTCGGACGAAAAGTGTTAAGGATGCGAACGGGTATCGAGCGCTCGATAGCCGGAAGGATTGTGCCAGGATGTAAAACCTTTGCGCCATATAAGGCTAGTTCGCGCACTTCATGAAATGAGAGATGTGGGATTGGCCGCGCATCTGAAATCTGGCGTGGATCGGCACTGTACACTCCGCTAACATCTGTCCAGATCTGTATTTCATCTGCACCGAGTACAGATCCAAGTATGGCAGCGCTATAATCAGAACCACCTCGACCTAGTGTGGTAGTACGACCATCGGCAGTTTCGCCAATGTAGCCTTGGGTAACAACGATGGCGCCTGGTACCAGCAATGGCTCTAGATGTGCCTCTGCAAGTGGCTGAATGGCACCGAGCTGCACTGCAGCAGAAGTAAAACGTGTGTCGGTTCGCAACACCGTACGAACGTCAAACCATGTTGCATCGAGTCCGGCCGCAACACACATAGCCACAAATATCTTCGTGCTCAGCATCTCACCAAACGATACCATCATGTCTAACGACTGATCGGTACATTCACCAAGCAGTGCAATGCCGTTGGCGAACCGAGAGAGTTCTTGCAGCGTGTTGTCGACTTCTACATTCCCTCCGATTCCGGCATCCTCAAGAATCTGTAAGTGCTTGTCGCGAACACGTAGCAGTATGTCGCGCATTTCTGAGTGGTTATCTGCACATGCAGCTCTTGCAAGAGCAAACAGTAGATTGGTCGTGCCAGACGTCGCACTAAGCACAACGAGTTGAGCTGCTCGTGACGTCGCGGTTGCTGTTTGCCTGTCTGTTTTTGATTGCGTGGCTATTGTTGAATTGTCTGTACAAATCGAAAGCACTGCGCGTAACGCCGAAGCATCCGCAACTGATGTACCACCGAACTTGCGGACGATCATCTTAACGAACGTCGAAGTATAACATGAGGTGATCTGCCTGTGGCACATGAAGAAGAATGCGATCATCTACGAGATCGCGTACAGCTTTCTTCACCGATTCGATTGACAACTCATGACGGTGCGCGAAATGCCAGATGTCTACTGCTCCTATACTGGCTTCGAGGGCAAGTAGTTGACCTGGCGTGAGTGATCTACGAGTCGAAAAACGATCTCGCGAAGCATTCACAAACGCGTCGGATTCTTTCTCGAGCAGAAGTTGTGGAGAGAAGTAATAGTTGTCTTCAACGGCGAGGTCGCAGATAACATATCCACCGCCGACGTTCTTACCGGCAAAGTCTGATAGGTAGGCGAGACTAACAAGATAGGGGACTGTTTCTGCGGCCCAGAGATCGTCCCACACAGGGCGGTCGTTCTCTTTAAGCCATTCCATGAATACTATCTCGTGCTCTGGGAGCATCATCACAGCACGGCTGCCGTACTTCTGACGTAAAGCATCCACTTGAATCGGATCCATTGTTCTGAACTGTTCATCCGTAAAACGAATGTGTCCGTGCTCAGCCAGCGACGTTTCAACCGTCTTTATTAAATCACTTAGTGTCACGCTATCGCCTCTCGTTTCCGACTTTTCCATGCAAAGAATAATCCCAGGGCACCAATTATAAGTGCCAGACCGTTTGCCGCAATTGAAATGGTACGCCCGGTTTCGAAGGCTGGACTCGCAAATTTGAATTCGACAACATGCGATCCTGCAGGGACAAGCACTCCTCGAAGCAGATAGTTTGTCTTGTGCGTCGTTACTTCCTTGCCATCAATATATGCATGCCATTCGGGGTAGAACACTTCACTCACAACAAGGAATCCGTTTTGTGACGAGGTAGTCTTTAGTGCTAGCAATTGGTTCGATTTTGCACTAACAGTTGCAGTGGCTGCACTATCTACACCAACCGATGCACCGATCGCCTTCTCGACGTACGCGGTATTCGCGGGATCGAATTTTTGATCACGCATTTGCTCTAGGATTGTAAGGCCGCTCGCTTCCACCTTTACCGTATCCACAAACCAGGCTCGTGGCAATGCACTTGTGTTCTTATAAACGAACATCCCCGACTGCGAGGAAAACGTTGGCTGACTTTGTGCAGCCTGATCGTCGATGATGTACTTCACTCCGAGCATATTCCATACAAGCTGGTTTCCAATTCTGCTATTGCCTGCCCGATCACTCGCTTTCTCGTCCTTTCTAAGAGGCCCGAGCGCCGCAATATCCAGCATGTCCTGGTACACGCGAAGTTTCGCAGAAGAGTAGCCATGGACATTTTCAACAAAGTGATAAGCCCACCAGTTTGCGGGGTTGTTGCTAAGGTCGGCTACACGAAACACACCCTTGTCGTTCTTAACGTAGTCTACAACGTCAGTCTTCTTGAACACGTTCTGTTCATAAGAACCCTTTTTAGGTTCGTACCCACGCCTACCAACGCGCCATAGATCGGTAACCATTAACAGCAACATCATTGCAATTGCAACATCAGGCTTTATGCTTCGGCGAGCGACTAGAAAAATTAGAATACCAAAGATTAGGCCGATAAAGCCTGTAGCAATCCAGTCTGACTGCATCTCTGCTTGCACGAGAGACAAGTGAGAATCTGGAATTTGTTCTACGCTCTTAATGCGTCCACCCGATTTCTCAAAGAGTGCATTCGCTACATCACTCTTATAGTCATCCTTTGACATGTTGGTGTATGCAATTCCAATAAGCAGGAAAGCCCCAGTTACACCCAGTACAATCAGGCCGTTTCGTTTCGTTCGTGGAGTTGCTACAGCATGCCATGACTTTACAGAGGCAAGTCCGTAGCCTGCTAAGACCGGCACAGCAAACTGCAGAAGAGCCAACGCCATCGAAGGTGCACGGAATTTATTGAATGCAGGGGCATAATCGTAAAAAATATTATAAAGAAAACTAAGATTTTTCCCAAACGACAAAAACAACGAGAAGAAACCAAGTGCAATTAGAAACTGCACAAAGGGATCGCGTCTGTACGCCCAGCCACCTAAACACGCAAGCAAGAGCACACCAATGCCCATGTAGTTGGCTGCATCGGTGAACGGCATTTGTCCCCAGTAGAGGTTTTGGCGTTCTTCGCGCTTCGAATTGCCGACCTTGATCTTTGTATTTCCGAATCCATAGTAGTTCGGAACGAAAAAGGTCATTACTTCGCCCGGCGAAAACGACCAGTTCGTAGCATACTCGTAATCGTTGCCGCCCGTCTCGTCTTGTTTGTTTTTCTCGGCCTGAAGCAGGGGCGCCGATCCACGCGTTGAATGTGGCGTGTACTCGCGTGCAGCCATCAGCATGTCTGCATGTGTGGCGAGTCCGATTACACCTGCAATAATCACGCACCCTGCCGCGCGAAGCACAGCGGCAGCCCCCTCCTTAGAAATCAATCTCGAAACAAGTTCAACGACAAGGTACAGTGCCGTGCCACAGCCGATGTAAAACATCATTTGAGGGTGCGTGGCGCTTACCAGCGCCACAAGGGGCAGAATGAGAAGGAAAAGGTTAAAGAACGTAAAGCGTTCGCGGATGCGTTCGAGGGCAAGGAGAATCCAGGGAAAACATGCAATCGACACCGGCTTCGTGCTATGTCCGATCATTATCCAGATGATTACAAACGTCGAGAAGATTGCAGCAATAGCAGAAAACGTTGCAATGAGTCGTTCTTGCTTCTTCACACGCATAAGGGCGTACACGCCCCAGCCGTAGATCGCGTACCACATTGCCAGGCGCGCGGTGTCGTTATTAAACAACGCACCGAACATCTGTGGCAAGGCAAATAATGCACGTCCGAGGACATCCCACGAGCGTTCGCCAGCAGCGAGGAACGAGGCAAGCGAGGGCATGCCGCTAAAAATGTATGGCATCCAAAGAGGGAAGTCACCAGAATCTTTAGCCTGTTCAAGATAGGGGATGAAGCTCAGGAAGGCTACGTTGTCGCCATCACTCAGAAAGTTCTTGCCCGTGAAAAGTGCGTCAGCGAAAAAGATCACGACACTAAGCAAGATCACGCCACAGAACGCAAGGTCTCTATAGCGTTCCGGGATGCCGAACGAGGATTTTGATTTGTTTGCCGTTGCCATGGACACCTAGGGTAATTGTGAACCGCGAAAATACGTCGATAGTGGCAGTCAAAAGCGCGTGTTAGGATGCCATCCGAGGTTGCCATCTGAGGATTCCACGTGTGGATGCCAGCGTAAATGCTACTTGTTTGTAAGTTATGCGCAACTAATCAGTTGATTCTAGGGAAGTTATGGCCAACCTATCAATGCGTACGGAAGAACTTTCGTATCAAGATGCACTGCATCTGGCGAGACGTGCAACCTTCCACCCTTCTCTCAATCTTGTGAAAACGTTGGAGGGCAAGACTCCACAGGCAGCGGTGGACCTGCTCCTTGGCATGGGGTCGACTCCGACACCACCGGCGTGGGCAGATCTGCCGCCAAACTTCACGGATATTAACGCGGTATATAAGCAGTGGGGTGAGCTTCAGATGTGGTGGATGCAACACGTTCTTACGGTGCCCTCACTACGCGAGAAGATTGTTCTGTTTTGGCACAATCATTTTACGAGCGACTACATAACTGTGTATGCCGCTCAGTTCATGGTGCGTCAGGCTAAACTCATTCGTGAGAAAGCCTTCTCGTTCCGCGACCTTGCAGAGGCTATGATTGGCGACCCAGCGATGCTCATTTATCTGAATGGTAATCTGAGCTTGAAGGGGAATCCTAACGAAAATTTTGGACGTGAATGGTTTGAGCTATTCACGCTTGGTGTGGGCAATTACACAGAACAGGATATCATCGAAGCGGCTCGTGCATTTACAGGATGGCGCATCGCTGGATCGGGCTCTGTGTATAATCCGCAGTTCGCCGATCAAGCGCCGAAGACGATCCTAGGCCAGACAGGCAACTGGGAATACACCGATGTTGTTCGTATTACGCTCGAAACAGAAGCGTGCCGACTATACATAGCGCTTAAGCTGTATCGCCTGTTTTTCGAATACAACCCGTCGGCAGCCACACTCGCGCAAGTAGCAGATGTGATCAGACTGGCTGACTATGATATAACCGCCGCTATTCGAACACTGCTCACATCAGAACACTTCTACGAAGCTCAGTTACGTGGTGCATTAATAAAGAGTCCAGCAGACCTGACAATCGGTCTAGCCGCCATGACTTCCACGACAAATGTCCACCCGAATTACCCTCAGTCAGCGATGACGGCATTAAATCAAGAGCCGTTTTACCCACCGACCGTGGAAGGTTGGAAGGGACATCACAACTGGATTACGAGCTCGACCTTCCCGTCTCGACAACGCTTTGCTGAGTCGTACATAGATGGGCGTTATGGTTCGACTTCAGACAGCCTTCGTGATCTCGCCGGCATTCCGATTGCCCCAGATCTTGTTGCAATGGCCAAAGCGTTCCCTGATTCAAACGATGCAGTAAAGCTTGTTGCTCATTTTGCAGAGTATCTGTTACCAGTTGCTGCAAGCAAGGAACAACGTGATGTACTTCTAGAGATCCTCTTGGCTGGAGCGCCTGTGTATGAGTGGGATATCGAATCGCCAGCCGCAAAAAACCGTCTGAAGCTCCTTGTTCAGGCTATTGTACGAATGCCCGAATTTCAATTGATGTAAGGAGTATCCATGAACCGCAGACGCTTTATGCAGTCGACTGGGGCAACTGGCCTCGCGCTGGCCACACTGCCGACACTTGTGGACTCTTTCTCCGTGAAAGCACTTGCAAGCGGCGATACGGGACTTGAGCAATTGTTGGATAGTACCGACAGAATTCTCGTCCTTATCCAGCTTACAGGTGGCAATGATGGATTGAACACCGTCATTCCATATACCGATCCCAAGTATTACGCGAATCGTCCGACGATTGCTATCCAAAAGAACAAAGCACTTCGCTTAAACGACACTCTCGGTTGGCATCCTTCTATGTCGGGCTTCCGCTCGATGTACGACGAGGGCCGCCTTGCCGTCGTTCAGGGTGTGACGTATCCCAATCCTGATCGATCGCACTTCCGTGGAACGGACATCTGGCTTACATCAACCGATTCCGATGTTTTTGGGTCGACGGGATGGGTCGGACGCTATCTGCAAACGATGGCGCCAAACTATCCTCAGCAACTTCCAGAACATCCACTTGCTGTTCAGATAGGCACATCTCTATCGCTTGGATTCACAGGTCCGAACGGTGCCATGGGCGTCAGCTTCCGCGATCCCGATGAATTTTACAGACTTGTGAATTCGGGCGGCGGCGGAGAAGAAATCCCACCTGGCAATCTTGGTGATACACCTGCCGGTCGCGAAGTAGATTTCATGCGCAGTATCTCTCGTGCGTCTAACGTGTATGCGGGTGTTGTAAAAGCTGCAGCTGATAAGGCTGTGACACCAACTACACAGTTTCCAAATACAGACATCGGCAACAAACTCAAGGCAGTTGCTCAACTTATTCGTGGTGGCCTTAAGTCGCGCGTGTACATGGTTTCTTGGCAAAACGGCAACTTCGATACACATGCAAACCAGGTTTCGACTGCGGATACTACGCAAGGCGCGCACGCACAATTGCTTGCGCAACTCAGTGACGCAGTTTCAGCATTCATGAGTGATATGAAGACCAACAATCTTGATGACAAGGTTGCCGGCATGACGTTCAGCGAATTCGGAAGGCGTGTTGCAGAAAACGGATCGATTGGCACTGACCACGGTACGGCAGCACCACTGTTCGTGTTTGGTAAAGATGTCGATGGTGGTAAAGTATTCGGCAACGACCCCGACTTTAATAATCTCGACGAACGCGGCGATCTGCTAATGGTAAACGATTACCGCAATGTATACGCATCAGTGCTTCTACAATGGTTCGGAACCAGTAAGACCACTGCACAAAGTGTTCTCTATCGCGATCTTATGCCATCGATGCTGCCTGTGTTCAAATCGACCGTTAGTGTGAATGAAGACGCGACGCCCGCGCGCTGCTCAATAATTTCGATGAGTCCGAACCCAGCGTCCGGACCCGTCGCAATTCGCGCTAACGTCAATCACAATGCCCACGTTGGTCTCACTCTCAGCGACATGCGTGGACGTATCGTTCGCACGGTTGCCGTAGATGCTTGGACTGGTCTCGCTTCGGTCGATGTAAGTGGATTGGCATCGGGCACGTACGTCGTAACACTAACGGCCGATCGAGATGTAACACATACGTTCCTTCAAGTGGGACGTTAACAACTGTCGTTCCGCTGAACGGGACGTTCGCAACGGCCGTTCCTCTGAATGGGACGCGATAAACGCAAATTCTTGAGACAACCATGACTCGTATACTCGTACTAACCTTTGCAACTATCGTGTTTGCGTGTGCTTTGCACGCGCAGCCCCTTATCTCTCCGTACACGTTTGGTTTTGATAGCATAGTGGAGATTGATACTGCACTTGTTAGCGGCCTCATCGAACCAGCTGGCTTTCACGGTCGGGTGAAGCTCGATCCACAAGGACACTTGCAGTTTGCCGATGGAACGCGCTATCGCGTGGTGGGCACGAACCTACAGTGGAGTGCATGTTTCCCAGATAGTGCCACCGCAGTAACGATGGCTCGTCGGTTCCGCTCGCTAGGCATCAACACCGTTCGCTTTACAACGATCGACGTTACATGGTGGAAGGGCGGATCGATTTTTGCCGATGGCACAACAACCGGACAACTCGACCCAAATCAGATGCGGATACTCGACTGGTTTGTGTATCAGCTCAAACTAAATGGTGTGTACAGCTCGTTTGCGTTTCATTCTGTCTGGCGGCCGCGCCCGGACGACGGTGTTCTCGACCCCGACTCTCTTGGTTGGGGCTCGCGTACACCGTTAATGTTCGAACCTCAGGTGCAACGCATACATCGTGCAATCATGAAGGCGTTCCTTAACCATGTAAACGTTTTTACAAATGTTGCATACAAGGATGAGCCGGCAGTTCCATTCATCGTTGTTGCAGAAGACGCAGCGTTTTCTGCATACTGGCTATACACGTCAGACATCGTGCGTCCGACGTACTTTGGCGGCAACATTTTAGCACCATCCAGTACCGGCTATGCACACGTTCGGTATATCGACTCGCTATACAATGCCTATTTGCGTGGTAAGGGGCTTACTACCGATGCTCAGCTTAACGCAAGGTGGGCGCAGCCACCAACCTCGCCAGCAAACCAACTTCAAAACGCGGGATTTGAAGACCCGTTTTCACCTGTATGGACACTCGGTGTGAATTCTGGCGCTCAGGCTGTAGCACAGTTTAGCGATCTCGACAAGAAAGAAGGCACGCAGTCGATGCGTGTGCGCATTAATAAGCTCGACGCCGCACGATCTGCAAATGGTATCTACTTGCTGCAGGTTGCTACAAATCTCAAGCGTCTTCAGCGGTATACGCTTTCGTTCTGGGCCAAAACCACACCCGAACAAGGTTCTCGCTCATTGACCGCCTATGCGTACAATTCTGTGTTTCCGTACGAGAGCTATGGGCTAGCACAAAACCTCACGATTGACACGCAATGGAAACAGTACACGTACAGTTTTACGTGTTCGGGAGGTGATGCGTCAACAGGTACGCTCTTGTTTGGAATGGGGTCAGATCTTGGCGACGTATTTCTTGATGACGTGCGTCTTACAGAGACTGGCTTTCTAGGCGTATACCCTGGCGAAACTGTTGCCAACAACAGCATTGTGCGCGCTACGTACTGGACAGACGCACTGTCGCCGAATCGATCAAAAGACGAAGCAGCATTCTACCTCGATAAACTCGAGACGATGTTTAAGAATGCACGTACGATGATTCGTGATACGGTAAAGAGTGAAGTGCTGTTATGTCCTTCAACACGCATGTATTCATTCATTGACCTTTACGCTGCACGCGATTACGATATTTTCTCAGCTACAGATTGGCGATCAATGCCAGCGTCGATGTTAGCCGAGCAATATGGAGGGTCGCTTACGCCATTGTCCTACATGCGGCCAGCTGGCAAGGCAATGATTTTGCTTCAAACTGCAATCATGCATCAGACGCCATATCAGAGTGAGATGGGCGTTACGCTGCCTGCATACATGGGATTGCAAGATTGGGACGGTGTGTTTTTTGGCGTGTTCTCTAGCGCTGCCAGCGCAGGGCGTTTGTCTGCGGATAGTGCAGCGGCTTGGGAGATACTAGATAAACCAAATGTGCTTGCAATGTTGCCATCGGTGAGTCGAGCAATGCAAGAAGGGGTTGTAAAACCATCGCTTCGAGAAATCATTATTACAAACACCCGTGAATCGCTCGAGTATCCTAGGCTACACCTGCATCAGTTATACTCGTTAAGCACAGGTACCGACACTCGCATTCCTGCCTTTAGACGGATTTCAATTTCGCTAGTGCCCGGACCTGTCGAATCTGTGTTTCCGCACCTCGAAGTAAGTGCCCTCGCTGGCACTGTAGACCTTGCAAACCTGAATGCAGAAAACGAACAGATTTTCTGGGACGCATCTGTAGACGCCAAGAGAGTGCCGAAAGCATTGCTAAAGGTGCAAACAGATCGGTATGTGGCGGTGACTGGACCGATCGCTAATCAGCTTATTCAAATGCCTGGACTGATCCTTGAAGAAACGTCGCAGGCAAAGCATACTTCGGTGGTAATAAACTCGCTTACAGAATTGCCGTTGTTCAAAACGCCGACTGCGTTCTTGACAATATCGACACGCATGTTTAACGAAGGCACGATGTTCAATGCAACAACCGGCGCCGTAACGAAAAACGGAATCGGTCCTACCCAGATGGAAGGCTCGATCGTTCGCATCACATACACAGCGCCCGATTTCGACACCATGTACGTGCAGCCCCTTGGCGCGGATGCGCAGCCCCGTGGCAATCGCATACTCGCGACACGGAATAGCACCGGCAAGTTCAGCGTCACAGTAAACACTCAGCAGAACGCAACGCCATGGTACAGGATGGAATTACGTCAGGTGCCAAATAGCGTCGACGACGTTATTACCGAACGTCCGCTCATTATCGCACCTAACCCCGCTTCGGATGAAGCAACGATCTACTACGGCGAAAACGTACAGCGCATAGAGGTAATGTCAGTATCTGGTGCGCTGGTAATGAGCATCAGTGTTGATGCCGGCACGAGTAGCAGGCTTTCGCTCGATGGTCTTGCTTCGGGTGTGTATCGCGTGCGCGTAACTTCATCTCATGGAGTGCGAGAAACTGCGCTTAATGTCATACGCTGATCCGAACACAAAAAAGAAGCTTCGACAAGGGCAGACAATTAGTAATATTATTCACTAATCCATAAAAAGGTACGGACGCCATGTTTCGTCGACCTTGCCTATGTAGTGCGTTAGAAAGAGCACATGGTGCGGTTTGCGTGGGGTGCTTAGCAATCGCATGTTTGCTTCTTCGGGTGTACGACTTCCTTTCTTGTTGTTGCAATGCACGCATGCACACACAAGATTTTCCCACTGGTCCATACCGCCGCGTGATCTCGGAATAACGTGATCGACAGTTAATGGCGTTGCCGGAGTGTTGCAATACTGACATCGAAATGAGTCGCGTCGAAGAATGTTCTTACGCGAAAGTTCGATCTTCTTGTACGGTACCCGTAGGTAAGCGCTTAGGCGAATAACGCTTGGAAATGGATAGCGGTGGTGCATGCTGCGTATAACAAGAGCAGCGCGTTCTTCGATGATGTCGGCCTTTGTAAGGAAGAGCAGGAGGAGAGCTTTTTTCGTGTTGCAAACGCTTATGGGCTCGTAGGACTGATTCAGGACCAGTACCTTGGTGTTGAGCGACAGTACCTGGCCCGCGTTTACGCGGTCGCTAATTGGACGCTTGTGTGCTGCCTGTGTACTGAAGAGCTTCTTACCTCCGCATCGAAAATAACACAACCGAGGTATTTTTGTTCTGTTATCACTAAGCAATTCTGAATGAATTGCAGATCTCTTCAGATTCCCAATCTCAAATGGAGTTTCATGGCGCACGCCCCAGCGGTACTAGCACTCGAAAACGGCTTCACCTTAAAGGGTATAGCAATAGGAGCCATTGGAGCCCGAGCTGAAGGGGAATTGGTCTTTAACACAGCCATGACGGGGTATCAGGAAATCCTTACAGACCCTTCGTATAGTGGCCAGATACTCACGTTCACCTATCCCCATATCGGTAACACCGGCGTAAATGACGAAGATGTCGAAAGCGACAAGGTGCAAGCCGCCGGACTCGTCGTTCACGAACTCTCGCGCACATACTCAAACTGGAGGGCAACACGATCTCTACAGGAATACCTCGAGTCGTACGGCATTGCCGGCATCCAAGGCGTAGACACTCGTCAGATCGTGCGCATCCTCCGCTCAGAAGGCGCCATGCGCTGTGTCATAGCCCACGGCGACAACCTCAACCTTGACGACCTCGTAGAGCAAGCTCGGCATGTGCCATCGATGAACGGACTCGACCTAACGGGCGTCGTTACTACTCCATCGTCGTACAAATGGAATGAGGATCGAAAGCAAGGCACTGAAGGGCAAGGCACTGAAGGGCAAGGGCAAGGGTCCGAATGGGGCTATGGGAATATTCTAAACAATTCAACTAAACAGAATGGCGTAAAGACTAGACGCAAGGTCGCGGCCATAGACTTTGGCATCAAGCGCAACATATTGCGTCAGCTTGCAGCGCATGGCTGCGACGTTACTGTTTATCCTGCGACTGTTAGTGCCGAGGAAATCCTTGCAAGTGGAGCGGACGGAGTCTTCCTAAGCAACGGTCCGGGCGACCCCGCCGCCGTCCATCACGGCATCGAACTCACAAAGTCGCTGCTGGGCAAGAAACCCATCTTCGGAATCTGTTTGGGTCACCAAATCTTATCGCTTGCCGTAGGAGCCACCACCTACAAGCTTACATTCGGTCACCGTGGTGCCAACCACCCTGTCAAAAACCTCATAACAGGTAAAATCGAGATCACGTCGCAAAACCACGGTTTTGCAGTCGAAACCTCGACCTTGCCAGCGAATGCAGAGATGACACACATTAACCTGAACGACAGCACCTGCGCTGGAATCCGCTTAACCGACGTGGCGGCATTCGGCATTCAGTACCATCCCGAGGCCTCGCCTGGGCCCCACGATGCCGACTACCTATTTGAGCAGTTTGTGGATAGTCTTGCGTAAGGCTGCACCAAAGTCTTCCGAGCCCCTTTCAGACCCCCTGCTTTGACGTTTCATTTCTGAGCCGTATGTTTGTCGGCTCGGGTAAAACCGGGCAGGTACTCAAGCGGTCAACGAGGGCAGACTGTAAATCTGCTGGCTACGCCTTCGGAGGTTCAAATCCCCCCCTGCCCACGAGAGCGCGGGAGTAACTCAGTTGGTAGAGTCACAGCCTTCCAAGCTGTTGGTCGCGAGTTCGAGTCTCGTCTCCCGCTCTGATACCGTTTGAATGCGCTGATGTAGCTCAGCTGGTAGAGCACCACCTTGGTAAGGTGGAGGTCACCGGTTCAATCCCGGTCATCAGCTCAGAGTAAAGACGGGTGTAGCTCAACTGGTAGAGCAGCGGTCTCCAAAACCGCAGGCTGCGGGTTCAAGTCCTGCCGCCCGTGCAACACCGCCGATGGAGAGAGAGAAATATGTTCGACATAACGAGAAATTTTTTTGCTGACGTCGCGAAGGAGATGAAGAAGGTCTCCTGGCCAACGAAAGAGCAACTGCGTGAAAGCACGATAGTCGTGATTATAACCTGTGTTATAGTATCGACTATTGTGTTCATTATTGACCAAGCCATGGTTCAGGTCATGGCCCTCATATTCTGATGAGCATTACCCTACGATGATCGAACAAACGCCCGCTGTGGTACTCGAGCCGAAATGGTACGCCATCCGCACCTTCACGGGGCATGAGGCGCGTGTCAAGACGTCTATCGAAACCGAGATGGTGCGCCTGAGTTTGCAGAATCGGGTGAAGAACATCATTATACCACAAGAGACGGTGTTTGAAGTTCGAAATGGCAAGCGACGCACGAAGGTGAAAAACTTCTTGCCAGGCTACATCCTGATAGAGCTGTCACTCGATAAGCGTCTGAAGGAAGTAATTCTTTCGCTGCCATCGATCGTGAGTTTTGTTGGGACGAAGACAGAGCCGCAAGCGTTGCAGAAAGATGAAGTTGATAGAATTCTTGGACGTGTTGAAGAACGCAAGGACATTACAACCGTAGAGACGGCGTTTCGCGAGGGCGATCCTGTGCGTGTTATCGACGGTCCGTTCTCGAACTTCAATGGCACGGTTAAAGAAATCAATATTGAGAAGCAAAAGCTGAAAGTTGAGGTTGGGATTCTTGGCCGTAAGACGCCGATCGAGTTAGACTTCAATCAGGTTGAACTAGAAAATCATTAATCGAAGAGTCAGGCTATGGCAAAGAAGATCATGGGAACGTTCAAACTTCAGCTTAAGGCTGGAGAAGCAACGATGGCCCCACCTGTCGGACCGGCATTTGGTCAGCGCGGCCTCCCTGGTATGGAGTTCGTAAAGCAGTTTAATGCACGTTCTGCAAAGCAGCCGGGCATGATACTCCCAGTGCTTGTGACGTTCTATTCGGATAAGAGCTTCACCTTCGAGATCAAGTCGCCGCCTGCATCCATCCTCCTTCTCAAAGCCCTCGGCATTGAGTCGGGTTCGAAGGAAGCGAACCGCACGAAAGTCGGCAAGGTAAAGCGCGCACAACTCGAAGAGATAGCAACGATCAAGATGCAGGATCTTAATTGCCACAACATGGAATCTGCTGTCAGCATGATTGCAGGTACAGCTCGCTCTATGGGAATTGTCGTCGAAGGATAAGAAAGTATTCGGCTGAACCAGTCGAAGTACAGGCTGAAAGAGATGTGGATTTTCACCGTTGGAGGCAGTTCTACTGCCGCATGCACAACGAATAAAGGAATGGAAATGGCAACGGGCAAAAGATTTGCAAAGGCGATCAAGGCTTATGATCGCAACCAGACGTTCGATTTCACGAAAGCAATCGAACTGGTAAAAAGCAATGCGACGGCGAAGTTCGACGAGTCGTTCGACGTCGCTATGAATCTTGGTGTAGACCCACGTAAAGCAGATCAACTAGTTCGCGGCACCGTTGCCTTGCCTCACGGCACAGGTAAGAGTGTTCGTGTGCTTGTAATTGCAAAGGCCCCAAAGGATAAAGAAGCTCTAGACGCTGGAGCAGACTTCGCTGGCTTTGCAGAATACATTGAGAAGCTGCAAGGTGGCTGGGCTGATATCGACATCATTATTGCCACACCCGACGTGATGGGTGAAGTCGGTAAGCTTGGTCGGGTGCTGGGTCCACGCGGCCTCATGCCTAACCCTAAAAGCGGCACCGTAACCTTCGACGTAGCGAAAGCTGTGAACGAAGTAAAGGCTGGTAAGATCGAGTTCCGTGTAGACAAAGCAGGCAATGTTCATGCATCATTGGGCAAGTGCTCATTTGATGTGAACAAGCTTCATGATAACGCGCAACTCTTCATTAACACTGTTCTACGCGCTAAGCCAGCATCGGCCAAAGGCAAATACGTTAAGAGTCTATCGTTCAGCTCAACAATGGGTCCGAGCGTTAAAGTCTCTGAAGCGAGCATCGGCGGCGCAGAACACTAACAAACACGACTATTACGCACGCTCCTGCGTTCACGCTTCTAAACGGCCTCAAAACCGGTTGAACAACGGGCGAACTAACCTACACTGGAACTATGATAACGAAGGAACAAAAACAGGTATTGATCAGCGAACTCACGGAGCAAATCCGTGGGGCTACTAGCCTGTACTTCGTAAACTTTACCGGTATGACGGTGGCGCAAGACAAGGCCTTCCGTGCAGAGCTTCGTACAAAAGGCGTCATGATGAAGGTTGCTAAAAACACCTTGATCCTACGTGCTCTAGACGAAGTCGGTGGATACGAAATACAAGAAAAGCAGCTGTTTGGTCAGACCGGAATCATCTTCGGTGGTTCGGACCCAATTGCACCTGCCAAGGTCATTCGTCAGTTCTTCGACAAAGGCCAAAAGCCTGCGTTGAAAGTGGCAGTGATCGAAGGACAGATGTTTGACGGTTCGCAACTCAAGCAAGTATCGGAGCTGCCTACGCGCGAAGAACTCATCGCGGGAATCATGGGCAGTCTGCAAGCACCTATCTCTGGAATTGTCGGCACAATTAACGCTGTCATGAGAGATGTTGCTTCGCTCGTCGAAGAGGTTGCGAAGAAAAAGGCAGCCTAACTACACCAATTGTCAATGAATAATCGGAGAAGACATGTCAGCAAACGTAGATGAACTCGTTGAAAAAATCTCAGCCCTAACACTCCTCGAAGCGTCTGAACTCAAGACAGCTCTCGAAGAAAAGTTTGGCGTAACAGCTGCCGCACCGATGATGATGGCCGCAGGCCCAGCAGCTGGCGCAGCACCTGCAGTTGAAGAGAAGACCGAATTCGATGTTGAACTAACAGAAGGCGGAGCTCAAAAGCTTAACGTCATCAAGGTTGTTCGCGAAATCACAGGTCTTGGTCTGAAGGAAGCAAAGGACCTCGTTGAAGGGGCTCCTAAGCTTGTTAAAGAAGCGGTGCCAAAGGCAGACGCTGAAGCCCTTAAGAAGAAGCTTGAAGAAGCCGGCGCTAAGGTTACACTGAAGTAATTGATCGATGCTCTTAACAGCCCCGAGGCGGCCTTTTGTGCCGTCTCGGGCGTTGTTGTCTATACGCTTGACACTCTTTTGAGCATTTCCGGGAACTAGCCGATATGCAAGGAACACAGGAAATATCGAACCTGTACGCGCTGCCAATCCAACGGCTCCGTGAGCGCATTACGTTCGGCCATCTAGAGCAGGACGCGATGTATCCGGACCTGCTGGGTATCCAGATAGCGTCGTACGACGAGTTTTTGCAAGAAGACACTCCTCCGTCCGAACGCAAAAACACAGGTTTGCAATCCGCATTCCAACTGAACTTTCCAATCGAAGACAACTCTGGCGTTTATGAGTTGAACTACCTGGAATACTTCGTTGAAAAGCCGAAATACACCGAAGAAGAATGCCGTGAGCGCGAGCTGACACATGCCAAGACTCTGAAAGCAAGACTTCGTTTGTCGTCGAAGGCGGATCCGTCCTCCGAAGACTACATCGATGCTATCGATCAGGAAGTCTACTTGGGTCAGATCCCGGCCATGACACCACGTGGTACGTTCATTATCAACGGCGCCGAGCGCGTGATTGTAGCCCAGCTGCATCGCTCGCCTGGTGTGTTCTTTGATGATGCGCTGCACCCGAACGGTACAAAAATCTTCTCGGCTCGCATCATTCCGTTCAAGGGTTCGTGGGTGGAATTCACCACCGACATCCATGACGTAATGTACGCCTATATCGATCGCAAGAAGAAGTTTCCTGTAACCACGCTTCTGCGTGCTCTTGGATACTCCAGCGATGAGGATTTGCTCTCGCTGTTTGATCTTGCTGAAAACGTACGTGGTAAAGATTTGGCAGATGGACACCTCGGACGTCGCATTGCTGCGGACGTTATTGATGTGTCAACTGGTGAAATCGTTGCAACGCGCGATAACATCCTGACGGAAGAGACGTTGGCAAGCATGATGGCTGCTGACATCGATACCCTCAAGCTGTACAAATACGAAAACCCGAACGACGAGCCAATCATTGCCAAGACATTGGCAAAGGATACTTCGCGTACACGTGAAGATGCTCTCGAAAACATTTATCGTCAGCTCCGTTCAAGCGATCCTCCCGATCTGGAAACAGCGTGGGGGCTTCTCGAGAAGTTGTTCTTTAATCCGAAGCGTTATGATCTAGGCGTTGTAGGCCGCTATCGTATTAACGAAAAGCTTGGCATGCAGGTGCCGATGGATATGACGACACTAACGGTTGATGACATTGTTGCCATTGTAAAGTATTTGATTGAATTGCGCGATGCCAAGGTGTCAGTCGATGATATTGACCACCTTGCGAATCGTCGTGTACGTACTGTTGGTGAACAGCTAACAGCACAGTTCAACCTCGGCCTTACCCGCATGGCCCGTACGATCAAGGAACGTCTTAGTGTTCGCGACAGCGAAAACATTACGCCTGCAGAGCTGGTGAATGCACGAACGATTACAAGTGTGATTAATCAGTACTTCGGTACGAATCAGCTTTCGCAGTTCATGGATCAGACCAATCCGTTGTCGGAGCTTACGCACAAGAGGCGTACTTCGGCGCTCGGACCTGGTGGTCTTACACGCGAACGCGCTGGGTTCGAAGTACGTGACGTTCACTACACGCACTACGGACGCCTCTGTCCAATCGAAACGCCAGAAGGTCCGAACATCGGTCTTATCTCCTCGCTTGCCATGCACGCACGTGTAAACAAGTTTGGTTTCATCGAGACGCCGTACTACCGCGTAGACAATGGTGTTGTAACAGACGAGATTGAGTTCTTGCCGGCTGACAAAGAAGAAGGAATGATTATCGTTCCGTCTTCAACAGCAGTTGATAAAAAACGCAAGCTTTCAGGTGATCGCGTGAAGGCCCGCGTAAGCGGCGACTTCAAGGTTCTATCGCCGATGGAAGTCAATTACATGGAAGTAAGCACCGACCAGATTACGTCGCCTGCTGCATCGCTCATTCCGTTCCTAGAACATGATGATGCGAACCGTGCGTTGATGGGTTCAAACATGCAACGTCAGGGTGTGCCCCTTTTGCGCCCTGAAGCCCCCTACGTAGGAACTGGTATGGAAGCACGTGTAGCACGCGATTCGCGCGCACTTGTTCTTGCCGAAGCCGATGGTGTTGTGGATTATGTGTGTGGCGACTTTGTACGCATCAAGTACGACGACAAGCGTACCGCGGATGAGAAACTTGTGGCGTTTGAAGATGACCGCATCGTTACCTATCCACTCTTAAAATTCTATCGTACGAACCAAGACACTTGTGTAAACCAGCGTCCTGTTGTTCAGCACGGTCAGCGCCTTAAGAAGGGTCAGCCAATCATCGACGGTGCTTCAACAGACCAGGGTGAATTGGCACTCGGACGTAATGTGCTAGTGGCATTCATGCCTTGGCGCGGATACAATTTTGAAGATGCTATTATCATCAGCGAGCGTATGGTCGCTGAAGATGTGTTTACATCGGTGCACATCGAAGAGTACACACTTCAGGTTCGCGATACAAAACGCGGCGAAGAAGAGTTTACTCGCGAAATCCCGAACGTCAGCGAAGAAGCAACAAAAGATCTCGACGATCGCGGTATTGTCCGCCTTGGTGCAAAGGTCCGCGAAGGCGACATCCTGATCGGAAAGATTACACCGAAGGGCGAGACCGATCCTACACCTGAAGAAAAACTGCTGCGCGCCATCTTCGGCGACAAGGCTGGCGATGTTAAAGATGTTTCGTTGAAGGCACCTCCCGGACTCAAGGGTACTGTCATCAACACAAAGCTTTTTGCACGTCGTGTTCTTACAAGTGACAGTGAGTTCCGTTCAGAAGAAAAGAAACGTCAAGATCTCATTACAAAACGCGAGCAACAGTCGTTGCGAGCACTCGACCTCGACGCAGTAGAGCGTATTGGCGAATTGCTTGAAGGCGAAACAAGCCTTGGCATTCGCTCGACGAACGACTCGATTGTATTCCGTTCTGGTGCGAAGCTCTCGAAGAAGGAAATTCTGTCGAAGTTCGAAGGTGGTACGTTCGTGCCATCGATGATGTCCTATGATCAGGACTGGGTTACTGATAAGAAGGCCACGAACCTTCTTGCTAAACTCATTGAGAACTACAACGTGCGTCGTGCAGATCTGCAAATGGACGGGCGTATCGAACGCAACAAGATTGCTGCGGGCGATGAGCTACAACCAGGCATTCTGCAAATGGCGAAGGTCTATGTTGCCAAGAAGCGCAAGCTTCAAGTGGGTGATAAGATGGCTGGACGTCACGGTAACAAGGGTATCGTCTCGAAGATTGTACCTGCCGAAGACATGCCGTTCCTGCCAGATGGCACACCAGTAGATATCGTGCTTAACCCGTTGGGCGTACCGTCGCGTATGAACCTCGGACAGCTTTATGAAACTGCTCTTGGATGGGCAGCCAAAAATCTTGGAACGTTCTTCGCAACGCCAATTTTTGATGGCGCCTCATGGGATGAAGTTGGCGATTACCTCGAGAAGGCTGGCTTACCACGCACTGGCAAGACAACTCTAATCGATGGTCGCTCTGGTGAAAAATTCGAAAACGAGGTCACGGTCGGCGTCATCTACATGCTGAAGCTCTCCCACCTTGTCGAGGATAAGATTCACGCGCGGTCTATCGGACCATACTCGCTTATTACTCAGCAACCGCTGGGTGGTAAGGCACAGTTCGGTGGTCAGCGTCTTGGTGAGATGGAAGTGTGGGCTCTCGAAGCCTACGGTGCAGCTCACACGCTGCAGGAAATGATAACGCTTAAGTCCGATGATGTTCAGGGACGTGCCAAGATGTATGAAGCGCTCGTTAAGGGCGACAATCTTCCTGTACCGAATATTCCTGAGTCGTTCAACGTGCTTGTTCGTGAGCTTCAAGGTCTTTGTCTAGATATCAAACTCGAGTAACTCATCGGAGATTCGATGCAGTACCAAACAATTCCAAAGCGAGGTTACTCGCAGATTACCATCCGTATCGCTTCGCCGGACGATATCCTAAATCGTTCGCACGGTGAAGTCACAAAGCCGGAAACGATTAATTACAGATCGTTCCGACCCGAAAAAGATGGTCTCTTCTGTGAGAAGATCTTCGGCCCCATACGCGATTGGGAATGCGCGTGTGGTAAATACAAGCGCATCCGTTACAAGGGTATCGTATGTGACCGTTGCGGCGTAGAGGTAACGCAGAAAAGCGTACGTCGCGAACGCATGGGTCACATCATGCTCGCCGTTCCGGTTGTGCATATCTGGTTCCTCCGTTCACTTCCGAGCAAGATCTCGGGTGTGATCGGTATGCCAACCAAGGATATCGAACGGATCGTCTACTACGAATCCTATGCGGTTATTCAGCCCGGTTCTACTGGTCTGCAGCCCAAGGATTTGTTGACAGAAGATCAGTACTTGGATGTGCTCGCCAGCCAGCGTCCGGAAGAACGGAATCTGGATGATGACGATCCTCGCAAATTCATAGCACTCATTGGTGGTGAAGCCATCAAGGAATTGCTGCGTCGCGTCGATCCAGACGAGGACTACTACAAGTTCCGTGAGCTGCTGCGTGAAGACATGTCGCAGCAAAAGCGTGCTGATACACTGAAGCGTTTGCGCATCCTCGAGGCATTCCGTTCCAGCGAAACAAAAGAACCGAATCGCGCCGAGTGGATGGTGCTCGATATCATACCAGTGATTCCGCCAGACTTGCGTCCTCTTGTACCTCTCGAAGGTGGCCGTTTCGCTACGTCCGACTTGAATGACTTGTACCGTCGCGTTATCATTCGCAACAATCGTCTCAAGCGTCTTATCGACATCAAAGCTCCGGAGGTTATTCTCCGTAACGAAAAGCGGATGTTGCAAGAAGCTGTCGATGCGTTGTTCGATAACTCGCGTCGTGCAGTTCGTTCAGAATCGCAACGTGCGCTAAAGTCACTTGCAGATACGCTGAAGGGTAAGACCGGACGTTTCCGTCAGAACCTACTTGGTAAACGAGTTGACTATTCTGGTCGTTCGGTAATCGTTGTTGGTCCAGAACTGAAGATCCACGAATGTGGTCTTCCGAAGGACATGGCAGTCGAACTCTTCAAGCCCCTTATCATCCGTAAGCTTATTGAGCGCGGACACTGCAAGACGGTAAAAAGCGCGAAGAAGCAAGTAGAAAAGAAGACAACAGAAGTGTGGGATATTCTCGACACCGTAATCGACGGACACCCGGTTCTTCTGAACCGTGCGCCGACGCTGCACCGTCTTGGTATCCAAGCTTTCCAGCCGCGCCTTATCGAAGGCAAGGCAATTCAGCTGCACCCGCTCGTAACAACAGCGTTTAATGCTGACTTTGATGGTGACCAGATGGCTGTGCACGTTCCACTGAGCCACGAAGCTCAGCTCGAATCGTTGCTGCTGATGCTGTCGAGTCACAACATCATGCACACGCAGAACGGCGAGCCTATCACTGTTCCTTCGCAGGACATGGTTCTTGGCACCTACTACCTCACAAAGGTTCGTAAAGGGGCTAAGGGCGAGGGGCTCATCTTCTCTTCGCCGGACGAAACAATCATTGCGTTCAACAGCAACCGTGTTGCGATGCATGCAAAAGTTAAGGTCCGTGTAGAAGGCGTTATCATCGAATCGACTGTCGGTCGCATTCTGTTCAACCAGATTGTGCCTGCAGCGGTTGGATACCTAAACGAACTTCTAACGAAGAAACGTTTGCGTCAGATCATCGCACTTTGCTTCCGCAAAGCTGGCCTTGCAAAGACTGTTGAATTCCTCGACAAGCTCAAGGAAACAGGCTTCGTTACTGCTACGCGTGGCGGACTTAGCGTGTCGATTGCAGACGTTGTTGTGCCTGCCGAAAAGCAGAACATCATCGATCGTGCACAAAGAGAAGTAGACAAAATCGAAGAGTACTACCACTCAGGTGTTATCACCGAAGGTGAGCGCTACAACAAGATCATTGATACGTGGTCGACAGCTACCAACCGCGTTGCAGATAAGCTTTACAGCGAACTGCAAACAGCAGAAGAAGGCTTCAACACATTCTGGATGATGTTGGATTCGCAAGCACGGGGTTCGAAAGAGCAGATCCGTCAGCTTGCAGGTATGCGCGGTCTTATGGCTAAGCCACAAAAGACTGCCAGTGCATCGAGTGCCGAACTGATCGAAAACCCGATCATTTCGAACTTTAAAGAAGGACTAACAATCCTCGAGTACTTCATCTCTACGCACGGTGCTCGTAAGGGTCTTGCCGATACAGCTCTTAAAACAGCTGATGCTGGTTACCTCACACGCCGTCTGCATGATGTTGCTCAAGACGTTGTTATCTCTGATGATGACTGCGGAACGATCCGTGGTGTAGAAATGCGTGCGCTGAAGGATGGAGAAGAAGTGAAGGAGCCGTTGTACGAGCGCATCTTGGGCCGTACGCTTCTCATGGACATTTCAGATCCTATCACGAACGAATTGCTCGCGACAAAGGGTCAGGTAATCGACGAAGAAGTTGGTGCTCGCATCGAAGGTTCTGCAAACGAATCAGTCATGATTCGCAGCGTGCTTACATGTGAGTCGCGCAGAGGTGTGTGTGCGAAGTGTTACGGACGTAACATGGCTACGGGTCAGATGGTGGACACAGGTGAAGCAGTTGGTACAATTGCTTCGCAATCTATCGGTGAGCCGGGCACACAGCTAACACTGCGTACGTTCCACACTGGTGGTACAGCTTCGCTGTCGATGTCGCAGAGTTCGGCAGTTGCCAAGTTCGACGGACGTGTTTCGTTCGAGAACGTACGCGTAGTGTCCTACCAAGGTGAAACCGATCAGGTGAACATTGCTGTATCGCGTGCTGGCGTAATTAACATCATCGAGCCCGAGTCGAACCGCATTCTAACCAAATACGATGTCGTGTATGGTGCAGAACTCAAGGTTCTCGAAGGCAGCATGGTAAAGAAACACGAAATCCTGTACGAATGGGATCCATACAACTCTGTAATTATTACAGAGAAGGCTGGTCGTGTACGCTACCGCGATCTTGTTTCGAACCTAACGTTCAAAGAAGCTATTGACGAGCAAACGGGTCACACAACCAAGATGGTTATCGACTCGCGCGATCGTACAAAGAGTCCTGCTATCGAAATCGTAGACGAAAACGGTGTTTCGATCCAGTCGTACATCATTCCATCGCGTGCACAAATCGTTGTAGACGATGGCGAGTTGGTATCCATCGGATCGAAGCTTGTGAAGATGCCTCGCGACCTTGGTCGTCTGCGTGACATCACAGGCGGTCTGCCGCGTGTTACCGAGCTCTTCGAAGCTCGTGCACCACAGGCGCCTGCAGCCGTTACCGAAATCGACGGTATCATCACGATCGACAAGCCGAAGCGCGGATCGCGTGCTATCGTAGTAACGTCGCTCGACGGCGAACTGCGTCGCGAATACTCTGTGCCAATCGGACGTCACGTTCTCGTACAAGAAGGTGATCTCGTGCGCGCAGGTGATCGTCTAACAGAAGGTGCCATTAACCCGCACGACATTCTGCACATCAAGGGTATCAACGAAGTACAAGCGTACCTCGTGAACGAAATCCAGGAAGTGTACCGGATGCAGGGCGTGAAGATCAACGACAAGCACATCGAAGTAATTGTCCGTCAGATGCTTCAAAAGGTCCGTGTCACAGACTCTGGCGATTCTTCATTCCTCGAGGGCGATCAGGTAGACCGCATTCGCTTTACCGATGAGAACGACTTCCTTAAGAACTGTGTTGTTGTAACAGACAAGGCAGACTCTAAACTGAAGCACGCTCAAATCATCGAGCGTAAGAAACTCAAAGAAGTAAACGCAGAGCTCAAGAAGAAGGAAAAAGAAGGCGCGAAGAGTCGCGGTGCCGAACCTTCTATCGCGGAGCCTTTGCTTCTGGGTATCACGCAAGCGTCGCTAACAACAGAATCGTGGCTCTCTGCAGCGTCGTTCCAGGAAACAACGCGTGTACTTGCCGATGCATCTGCAGCAGCGAAGACAGACCGCCTTATGGGCTTGAAGGAGAATATCATTCTCGGACAGCTCATCCCAGCGGGTACAGGTCTTCGTGCGTACCAGGACATGCTCGTAATGAGCGACGTTGGCAACATCTTCGGTTCCGATGCCATCATCCCGAAGGCAGAGGACGAAGAAGAAGCTCCAGCTCGCAAACCGACACGTGCAAAACGCGCAGCGGTCTAAGACCTTCGCTATAGACAAAACAAAAGGCGTCCCCAAAAGGGACGCCTTTTTCTTTAGTTTGCACGATACATTGTGGGGCTCAGTTAATGCTTTGGTTACTACGTATTCTCGTCATCCTCGTTGTCTTTTTAGCTGTGCAATCAAGTCGAGGCGCCGACACACTACACGTTCGGCAAGGGGCTATCGCAGGGGGCAAAGGATTGTCCTGGGCAACGGCCTTCGGCTCGCTCTACGATGCGCTTGATGCATGGAAACAAGGCGATGAGATATGGGTGGCCAAGGGCACCTATACGGTATTGCTTACGGAGCATTTCGTTTTCAAGAATTCGATGCGCATTTACGGAGGTTTCAAAGGCACCGAGATATTACGCGAGCATCGCGACTGGCTAAGATTCGAAACAATTCTCTCAGCAGATATTTTGGGTAACGATGGCAACTCTCCAGTTGAAGCGAGTAATCCGCTGCGTCTGGATAACGCCCAGGACATAGCTTTCGTTGGGGGTAATACAGACTCTATAGTCGACTCGTCTACCGTCATCGACGGACTACAATTCAAGGGTGTAAGTACATCTGTCGGAAGCGGTAGTGCCATGAGAATAACTATGGGTTCGCCTGTCGTGCGCAATTGTACGTTTCAAGAAAATGTGACACAGGGTGCAGGTGCGGCGGTCTTCGTATATGGCGGCGGACGCCCCAGATTCGAATACTGCGCGTTCGTCAATAACCATGGCCTTCACGGTGCCGGCATATACGTTTCTGACCGCGTAGACAGCGGTTCGCGTGGTCCCATTGTTGCACAATGCGCGTTCGAAAACAACTCGGTTACAGGTGATGGCGCAGGAATAAATCTGTTCAACGGGAGAATGGACATTGTAAGCTCGATTTTCTATCACAATGTTGCTCTCGGTGGCGGGGGTGCCATATATGGTGATCAGATGTCGCGATATCTCGTATACAATTCGACGTTTGCACGAAATGAGGGGGGCTCACAAAGAGGATGGATGTTCGAAGGTTATGGCGCTGACATTGTGAGTTGCATTTTCTGGCATGGGGCAGATCCAATCGGTGCGTTAATCTTGCGACCTGAAAACACATTCGATACAGCAGCGATACATACGCAACAATGCCTTGTGCAGAATGATGCTATGTACGGCTTTTATCAGATTGATCCTTTGTTTGTAGATGTGGAAAACCCAAAGGGCGTCGACGGATTTTGGGGCACCGACGACGACGGCCTTCGCGTTGAACCCAACTCTATTTGTCGTGACAAAGGATTAGTAACTTCGTATACGAACTTTACTCGCATCGACGCAATTGGTAACCCGCGTGTAGTTGGCAACAAGCCAGACATCGGTGCTTACGAATGGCAACGTGATGGACACGACGACTACGTTGCAATCATGAATGAAATAAGAACTGGTAAACTTGTTCTGCTTTACCGACACGGCATTACAGACTGGTCGTCGCAAGATCCGGGGCCAAGTACGGAGTGTTTTCCTGGGCGCAACCTCAGCGAAGACGGACGTGACCAGACGAAAAGCGTCGGCAAATACATCAAGGCGCTGAATGTGCCGCTCGAAGATGTGTTTACAAGTACAGCATGCAGATGCTGGGAGTCGGCTCTGTATATGGCCGGACGTTATGACAAGAAGAGTCACTGGGCAAGCGGTGGTGGTGCTGCGAACGATGCACTACGAAAAGCAGACCTAGTGAACATTCCCGTAAATGGATGTCGCATGATTAATACGCACGATGCCGTTATTGTGCCAAGCATCGATGCATCAAGCGCCGAAATGGAAGAAGGCGACAACGCTGTGTTACGTCCTGACGGCACCAATTTTACCTGGATCTCGCACTTCACATCCGACAACTGGGAGCGTTATCGCGTGCGTTTCCCCGATGCAAGTGTTGGTGTCGAAGAAGACCCTTCATCGCCCCTAACGCAATTGAAGTCCGATTTAAATATGCTGCTCTATTCAGCTATTCGTATCGAAGTATATAATGTTCTTGGTGCGCAGCTACTCAGTGCATCGGGCGAGACACAAACTTTGTATAACGCAATCGGTACTCTTGCTAACGGATGGTATGCCGTTGTTGCAACCAACGCAGATGGCTCGAAGAGGGCAGTTACCGTTATCCGCTAGTAGAATGAATTCGATGTTCTAGGTGAGATGTTCTAACTAAAGCATGGGATCTATACCGGTACGTTAGGCACTTCGTGCTCTGTACCAAACAAGCGTGCGCGGTCTGCATCGAAGACACCTTCCCAGCGTGCCATGACGACTGTTGCGAGACAGTTGCCGAGAAGATTAACGCTCGATCGTGCCATGTCCATGATTTCGTCGATACCGAAAATCATTACCACACCTATGGCGCCATAGGGTTGTGGTATGAATGAGTTTACGCATGCGAGCAGAATTACAAGCGATGCACGCGGCACTGCTGCTACACCTTTCGATGTAATCATGAGTGTGAACATCATTGCTATCTGTTGCTCGAGCGTGAACGTAAAGCCTGGTATCGTGGTAATTGCAGCTTGCACGATAAACACACTTGCCATTGCGAGATACAATGTTGTGCCATCGAGGTTGAAGCTGTAACCTGTCGGCATTACAAAACCGACGATGCGTTTAGGAACGCCAAAGCGTTCCATGTTTTCCATTGCGCGTGGCAATGCGGATTCGCTTGACGTTGTCACGAATGCAATGGTGAACGGCTCTCGGATGGCGCGGAGGAACGGACGTAATGGTACTCGCGCAATGAGCATGATTGCGCCTAGAACAAACACCACAAACAAAATCAGGGCAACATAAAGCGAGAACACGAGCTTCGCCAGATCGCCAAGCACTTCGAGTCCTTGATGTCCGATCGTCGCCGCCATTGCCGCCCCGACACCAATAGGTGCGAAGTACATCACCATGTTCGTGAACTTGAACATCACTTGCGTTAGACTTTCGCACCACGCAAGAATCGGTTTTCCTTTTTCGCCAACGGCACCCACTGCAAATCCGAATAACACAGAGAACACAACAATCTGCAGGACGTCTCCGCGCGCCATCGATTCGATAATGCTGCTCGGAGCGATATGCACAAGGGTCTGAATAAGGGTCTGCGGCTGTGTCTTTGCAACGGTACCCAATACACCTGGATCTCCAATGAGCGTAACTCCCGCACCGGGCTGCACGATGTTTACAACGAGGAGTCCAAGAAACAACGCAATCGTTGTAACGACTTCGAAATAAAAAATTGATCGCGCACCTAACACACCAACATTCTTCGCGCTGCCACCACCAGCAATACCTGACACAACCGTTGCAAATACAAGCGGTGCAATGATTGCTTTTATCAGGTGAAGAAAGATGTCGCGCAGCCAACCGATACTCGTCCCAAAGTCAGGCGCGAAGTGTCCGATGGCAACGCCGATTGCAAGTCCGATTAGTATCTGCTTCGTGAGTGAAAGCTTCCACCAGGGCTTGTTCTCTTTCGAGCCGTTCGTTGAAGAAGGATGTAAGGTCGACGCTATTCCCATGAGCTTGTATCCCAGTTTCGTCGAAGATAGTTGATTTCGTACCTGCATACTTGTTCAGCGTATTTTTGAAGGACTATGTCGTCGCCCCCTAGCACGCCCCCTAGCACGCCTCCTAGCACGCCCCTTCGCATTCCAGAGTACACAGCGTTCCTTCAGCTGCGGTTTTTTCTTGCGATGGGTTGGCATATGCAGGCTCTTATCGTGCAGTGGTATGTGTATACGCTTACGCATGACCCGTTTATGATGGGACTCATTGGTCTTGCCGAGGCCTTGCCAGCTATCGGGGCTGCGTTGCCGATGGGTGGACTTGTTGACCGAATGGATAAACGCAAAGCCGTGCGCATTGCCGGTGCTATTATCGTAACATCTGCAACAGCAACGGCATTTCTTGTGCAGGAGTCGGTGTTGCCGCAAATAGGGAAGGGGTCTGTGCTAACGGGGCTCTTTGCAATGATTATTCTGAACGGTCTTGCACGCGCGATGTATTCGCCAGCAATGTTTAGCATGTTAGGCATGATTGTACCGCGGGAGTTGATTCCAAAAGCAGCGGCAATGAGCAGTACTGTGTGGCAAGCAGCGGTAATTGTGGGTCCGCTCGTCGGCGGCCTCATGTACGGCGTGTTCGGCGTTGGCATTACCTCGGCTACATACGTTGCATGTATGCTTGTCGGTATGGGTGGCGCATGGAGGCTGAGTACGAAGCCCGCGATGGTAGTAGCGGACCGCGGACGGATTTATGATGAGTTGATGCAGGGCGTGCGCTTCATTATTTCGAAAAAAGTGTTGCTAGGTGCGTTAACCCTCGATTTGTTTGCTGTGTTGTTCGGTGGTGTTACTGCGCTGCTGCCGGTATATGCCGATACGATTTTGCATGTCGACCAAACCGGACTCGGTGTGCTGCGGGCTTCTATGTCAGCCGGCTCTGTAGCAATGATGGCGTGGCTCTCGGTACGTCCGCCGAAACACAATGCCGGACGCACCTTGCTATGGTCCGTAGCAGCATTCGGAGTCTGTATGCTCGCATTCTCGTACTGCGAAATATTCTGGCTAAGCGTTACGATACTTGTTCTTGCTGGTGTGTTCGACAGCGTAAGTGTTGTAATACGCTCAACAATTCTTCAGCTTGAAACTCCCGACTCGATGAAGGGACGTGTCGCTGCGGCGAACACCATGTTCATTACCTCGAGTAACGAGATTGGCGCATTCGAAAGCGGCACGGCCGCACGCCTTATAGGCGTGCAGCCAAGCGTTGTGTTTGGAGGAGTCATGACACTTCTTGTCGTGGCTGTCGTTGCGTACACGATGCCCAGCCTTCGGCGGCTGAAGCTAGGCGCTTGAGGCTCTGAGCCAACGTCGATTGAAATTCTTCGTACGAGGCTCTGACACAAGGTTTAGAGCCTATTTGCACCATTTCCCGTATCTTAGTAGTCTTTCCCGCAATCGCACTTGCGGGAGGGTTGATTCAGACTACGAACACTTATTACACCAAAGACATGATTGACCTCACGAAAGTCCGAAACATTGGTATCTCCGCTCACATTGACTCGGGGAAGACAACGTTATCGGAGCGCATTCTCTTTTACACCGGCAAGATTCATGCTATTCACGAAGTGCGTGGCAAGGATGGGGTTGGTGCCAAGATGGACTCGATGGACCTCGAGCGCGAAAAGGGGATTACAATTCAGTCCGCTGCCACATTCTGTGAGTGGGGCGACTTTAGCATCAACCTTATCGATACGCCGGGTCACGTAGACTTTACCGTAGAAGTAGAGCGCGCCTTGCGTGTGCTCGACGGAGCTGTGCTTGTCTTGTGCTCGGTTGCTGGCGTTCAGTCGCAATCAATTACAGTTGACCGTCAGATGCGTCGGTACAGCGTACCACGTCTGGCCTTCATCAACAAGTGTGACCGTCAGGGTGCAAACCCAGACCGTGTAATGGACCAATTGCGCGAGAAACTAAGCCATAACCCAGCATTTGTTACGTACCCAATTGGTATCGAAGACAAGCTCGAAGGTGTAATTGAACTTGTGTCCATGAAGGCCAATTACTTTGATGGCGAAGGCGGAGAAGATATTCGCATCGAAGAAATCCCGGCAAACATGGTGGCCAAGGCCAAGGAATTACGTCACCGTCTCATCGAAGTCGCAGCCGATCACGATGATGCGCTGATGGAGAAATTCCTCACCGATACCGAACCGACTGAACAAGAGCTAATCAATGCGATCCGCAAGGGAACGCTTACGCAGAAGATGACGCCAGTGTTCTGTGGCTCGGCCTACAAGAACAAGGGTGTGCAGACACTGCTAGATGGCGTTGGCTACTTCCTTCCGGCCCCGTTCGACATTCAGAACGAAGCGCTCGATCAGGATAAGAACGAAGAGCGCGTGCAACTCGAAAGCGATTCTACGATGCCCCTAGTCATGCTTGCATTTAAGCTTGAGGATGGACGTTACGGACAGCTTACGTACATGCGCATCTACCAGGGCACGATTAAAAAGGGCGATACCATTACAAATGTTGCCAACGGCAAACGTGTGAAAGTGCCGCGTCTCGTGCGCATGCACTCGAGTGAAATGAACGAAATCGATGAATCGAATTGCGGCGACATCGTAGCAATGTTTGGCGTCGATTGTGCTTCGGGTGATACGTTTACCGACGGCACTGTCCGTTATTCCATGACTTCAATGTTTGTGCCCGATCCGGTTATCGAGTTGGCCGTTGCACCTAAAGACAAAGCAGGCCTTGTGTCATTCTCGAAGGCGCTTAACCGCTTTACGAAGGAAGACCCAACGTTCCGCGTAATGCGTGATGAAGAGTCGCACGAAACCATCATCAAGGGCATGGGCGAGCTCCACCTCGAGATCTACATCGAGCGTATCAAACGCGAGTACAACACCGAAGTAATCGTCGGACGTCCGAAGGTTGCCTTCCGCGAAACCATGACGCAGCGCGCCGAATTCAACTACACGCACAAGAAGCAAACCGGTGGATCGGGTCAGTTTGCCCGTGTAGGGGGCTTCATAGAGCCACTTCCGAGCGATGCTGTAGAAAATTATGAATTTGTTGACGATATCGTTGGCGGCGTAATTCCTCGCGAATATATCCCAGCGTGTGATAAGGGATTTCGTGAAGCTATCCTCGAAGGTTCACTCATCGGACAAAAAGTTGTTGCCGTTCGTGCAACGATTAACGACGGTGCTACACACGCGGTCGACTCCTCTGAAATGGCCTTCAAGACAGCTTCGATTCAGGCTTTCCGTGAAGCATATGCAGCATCGAAACCTGTTATCCTCGAACCGATCATGAAGCTCGAAGTCTCGGTGCCAGAAGAATTTCAGGGTACTGTTATCGGACAGATTAATCAACGACGTGGCGTGATTATGGGAACGGAAAGCGAGATGGGTTACGTAACGGTCGAATCGGAAGTGCCGCTGTCAGAAATGTTCGGCTATTCTACAGACCTTCGTTCGGTAACACAGGGCAAGGGCGAATTCTCGATGGAATTCAAGAAGTACCAACCGGTGCCACGCCTCATTCAGGACGAAATGGTCAAGGAATACCAAAAGAAACGGGCCGAAGGCAACAAGTAGGCTGCTTGACAGTTTCGACCAAGGATTTCAGACTCGCACCGTAACACGCACAAGATCCGACACGGCGCCACCCATTTTGGTGGCGCCTTTTTTTGTGCCTGTACAAAGGCTATTGAAATGCGATGGAGCCATCGTGCATTGGATTCTGACGAAGCTTTGTTCTTACTTTTTTTCTACAGGTTTGCAACGTCATTCGCATACTGAGGATGTCTTGTAATGAAAGTAATACTCTTAGTGGTTATGCTGTTGGTCGCAGTTAGTGAAGGGGCTGCAGCGACGGCACAAGCAACAAAACGGAAACCCGCTGTGAAGGGGGCCATGTGTACTCCTATAGAAAATGAGGCAGGCACTTACTATCCGTGTCGTCCAGAATCCAAGGAATGCACGTTTGGCATAGGTAAAGATAATGGTACGACTGTGCCGGGAGGACTCATCAAATTCCAGACGACGATCTGTGTGCGGGGAAATCCGACTGCACACAAGCCTTCATCCTGTCCACAAGAAACAACCTGTTCAAGTCAGTATAATGATGGCATTCCACATAACGATATCGAGATAATCGGAGCCCAGGGCCGTTTTAATAGACGCGCTAAGATTATGATTGATCAGACTATACCACCACCGTAAAGCCTGGAGCTATTCCAAATGCAAAATCGAATGGTAAATCGTCAACGCCTGTTGCTAGCGTCTGTGATAGTGCTGTTACACGTTGGTCCATTGGCTGCAAGCGCCGTCGGGCACGATACCACATTCGCGGTAACTCACAACGACCAAGTTTTTCTGCGCTACTATGCCGTTACCGACGATTTCGACAGTTGTAGTGTGATTTATCGGTTCGGGGAAATTCGACAAAGGACTGATGGGGTGTTTAACCGCGTGTACTTGGACACGTTGGTTAAAACTGACTCTATGATCGTTAATGATAGCTATGTCACGGGTGTGCAATCCAATCTTGTGCCACTACTCCGCAGTCAGAAGTTCTATATATCGCTCACCACCGATTCGATTACTTTTTATCGAACACTTCAAGTTTCGACGTTCAGCGTCGAAACTGGAAATAACACTGCGTTGTGGAAAGTGGAGGACAGTTGCGACTTTACAGTACAGTTGGTCAGAGCGAGTGACGATGCTGTGTTGAAGTCGTGGGACAGTGTCGGAATAGCGAAGTCGACGACCTTTGATTCAACACCCCCCAGTTACTACTGGATGACACAAACCACAACAAATCCGACGTATTTCATTCCCTACAATGTGCGAGTGTGTTCGGCATACGTTCGTATTGTACCTAGACGATTCGGTCCAACGCCGTTCGGCTTAGCGGCGCATGGATTTCGTCAGAAGTATTCTTTAGGACCACAGGATGGGTACGCCGTAGGCAGCATGAGTCCCGAGTTCATGGCTTCCGCGGAAGATAAGCTGTTCGAAAAGGTAATTGCGTTTTACGATACGTATTTCGATGCAAACTGCACATTACCCGATGATGACCACGATTTTTCGACAGAACACCTCGATTCAATTATTCGAAGATATTATGAACCGCGACTGGGAGTGGTTGAAACCGACACCTTCTCCCTCTTTGTGACGAAGGAATGCGAGGCGGAAAAACGAGGGGCATACCATACGGATCGGTCGGTAAAGAACGCAGGTTTCATGCATGCCCAATACGGAGAGAACACGATAAAATTGAGTGGTCGATTAACCACGAGTGTCAATGGCGAGATTCTCATATACAACCTGAATGGCAGGCCCGTAGACCAAGCGATATTTCATTCAGGCGCTGGTGAATTTACATTTTCAGTACCTGGCTCAAAGTCCCCCGGTCTGTACATCGTCATGATGCGTGATTATCCATCTGGGTTGTGGGTTAGCGCTAAGTTGATCGTACCGTAGCCTTAGGCCTACTCAGGGAGATGCTCGGAGTCTAGGGCTTTGCAATACACTCGACATTGCAACCATGCCCCCACCTAGCACCAGAAATGGGTCTTGAAGTACCAGCCGAGCACTCACCGAAACCTTGCTCCGAGCCCCTTTCGGACCCTTTACCACACTTCGTTTTGGCGATGACGTCCCCCACCCCTATATTTGTCGGCTCTGACAGAACCAATAAAGCAAAAGAAGCATGCCAACGATCAGCCAGCTAGTACGCAAGGGTCGCCTTGTAGTCAACATCAAGAGCAAGAGCCCAGCATTACAATCGTGTCCTCAAAAGCGCGGCGTATGTACACGTGTATACACAACAACGCCCAAGAAGCCGAATTCGGCTCTGCGTAAGGTTGCGCGTGTACGTCTAACAAATGGCATCGAAGTAACGGCGTACATTCCGGGTGAAGGTCACAATCTGCAGGAGCACTCGATTGTGCTTATTCGCGGTGGTCGAGTAAAGGATCTTCCAGGTGTTCGGTACCACATTGTTCGTGGAGCTGCCGATACGCAGGGTGTAGCAAATCGCAAGCAATCGCGTTCGAAGTATGGTGCGAAGCGCATTAAGCCAGGACAGGCACCAGCACCAGGCAAGAAGAAATAACAAGAAATATTAAGTAGAAGACCATGCGCAAAAAACGCTCAGAAAAACGCCGTACTGCACCAGACCCACGTTTCAACGATGTGGTCGTTGCGAAGTTTGTGAACAACATCATGGACGAAGGCAACAAGGCTTGTGCGCGCCAGATCGTGTATGAGGCAATGGAAATCGTAGCGAAGAAGACAGAGCAGGATGCTCTTGAGGTGTTCCGTAAGGCCATCGCAAATGCAGCTCCAGCCGTTGAGATTCGTCCACGTCGCGTAGGCGGTGCCACCTATCAGGTCCCGATGGAAGTCCGCGATGAGCGTCGTACAGCCCTTGCGATCCGTTGGATTAAGAAGTTTGCTTCAGACCGCCGCGATCGTTCGATGGCGCAGAAGCTGGCGAGCGAGTTGATTGCCGCAGCAAATGGTGAAGGTGGCGCGATAAAGCGTCGCGACGAAATGCACCGCATGGCCGACGCTAACAGAGCATTTGCACATTTCCGCTGGTAAGCGGTTCACGTTCTTTGACATTCTGAGACTTAGAAGAAAACATGGCCCGTAGTGTAGCCATAGATCTCGTGCGCAACATCGGCATCATGGCCCACATTGATGCTGGGAAGACCACAACCACTGAACGCATCCTGTTTTATACAGGTGTGCTTCATCGTATGGGCGAGGTGCACGAAGGAACGGCATTTACGGACTACATGGACCAAGAGAAAGAGCGGGGAATAACCATTACCTCCGCGGCTGTGACTTGTCAGTGGCGTGACCACATGATTAACATCATCGACACACCAGGACACGTCGATTTTACAGCCGAAGTTCAACGTTCGCTGCGAGTATTAGACGGAGCAATTGCTCTGTTCTGCGCAGTGGCAGGTGTTGAACCGCAGAGCGAAACCGTTTGGCATCAGGCCAACGAGTATCGTGTACCGCGGATAGCATTTGTGAACAAGATGGACCGTGTCGGAGCGAATTTTCCTCGAGTGCTGGATATGATGCGGGTGCGCCTTGCGACAAGACCTGTAGCCATTCAGATACCACTCGGAGCAGAGGACACTTTCCGCGGAATTATAGATCTGGTAGAACGCAAGGCTGTCGTGTTCGAACCAGGATCTGACGGCGAAGAGTTCGAAATCATAGACATCCCTGCAGAGGTAGTAGGCGAAGCCGAAGCAGCACGTATGCAGATGATTGAGGCAGTTGCAGAGTATGATGACGTTGTTCTCGAACGTTACCTCGTTGGCGAGGAGATCGAAACAGCAGACATTATTCGCCTCTTACGACGAGCAACGCTTGACTTAAAGATTACCCCCGTTTTATGCGGCTCGGCCTTTAAGAACAAGGGTGTACAACAGCTACTGGATTCGGTTCTGGCTTATTTGCCATCGCCGACTGATGTTGGTGAAGTACACGGATTCGATGTGAAAGACCACGACAAAAAGCTGACGCGTGGACCTGTAGACGACCAGCCACTTGCAGCCTTAGCGTTCAAGGTAATCACCGACCCATTTGTAGGAAGACTGACATTCATACGGGTGTACAGCGGCACAGTGAAAGTGGGCGAGCAGGTGTTGAACGTTACGACGGACAAGAAAGAGCGAGTCGGTAAGTTGATGAGAATGAGTGCCAACAAGCGCGAAGAGATCGAGGCAGCATATGCTGGTGATATCGTCGCAATTCCGGCACTGAGGGCAACGCGCACTGGCGATACGCTAGCTGATGCAAAACACCCCATTCTTCTGGAGAGCATCCATTTCGCAGAACCCGTTATCAACCAGTCGGTTGAGGCGCGGACGCTGGCGGATCAGGATAAACTGACGGAGTCGTTACGCCGGGTCTCTGAAGAAGATCCAACGTTTAGATTCCATACGGATGCTGAGACCGGACAAATCATCATTAGCGGAGTTGGCGAGTTGCACCTCGAGATCGTGGTGGACCGCCTGAAGAGAGAATTTAATGTGCCGGTGAAAGTCGGCAAACCTCAGGTAGCCTATCGAGAAACGATTACTTCTGTGACCAGTCACGACGGACAATTTGTCCGTACGGGCACCACGAAGAATCAATTCGGACAGGTCACGATTGAACTACGTCCGAACGCATCTGGAAAAGGCCTTGAGTTCAGCAATGAACTCGCACCATCGGTACTTCCGGATACGTACGTTAAGAGTGCAGAGCAGGGGGCTTTGGAAGCCCTCAAGGTAGGTCCGATCGGAGGATACCCCATGATAGACATCATGGCAGTCCTCGTCGATGCGGCATATAACGCAGACGACGCAACGGAGATGGCCTATGCCATCGCCTCCTCAATAGCGACGAAAGACGCCGCACGAGCGGCATCTCCAGTAATCATGGAGCCTGTCTTTCACGTAGAGGTTGTGACGCCCGAAGAGTATGTGGGCGAGGTCATTGCTGACCTCAGTTCCCGCTTCGGCAGGGTCGAAGGCATTCAAATGCGCGACATCCTGCAGGTTGTGACGGCAACGGTGCCGCTGTCCCAGCTATTCGGCTACGTAACACAATTGCGTTCATTAACTCAGGGTCGCGGCTCGTACACCATGGTGTTCAGCCACTACGAACCTTCTATGAAACGCTCATAAGGCGTGCGAGCACGTTAATCCGCGCTTCGCCGCCAATTCAGCGCTTTCTATTCGAACATTTTTCCGTACCTTTGTTTTCTGTCCTTGAAACGAGGTACAGGCCAAAACAGATACGAAAAAAAGTTAACAATCAGCTACGAACTGCATTACGCAACCTGAGGAGTTTGCCCCATGGCAAAAGAGAAATTTGACCGCAGCAAACCGCACGTAAACGTCGGCACAATTGGCCACGTTGACCACGGCAAGACAACCCTAACAGCCGCAATCACGATGGGCATGTTTAAGCTGGGTATGTCAGAAAAGCGTTCGTTCGATTCTATCGACAACGCTCCTGAGGAAAAAGCACGTGGTATAACGATTGCGACAGCACACGTTGAGTACGAGACGGCAAATCGTCACTACGCTCACGTAGACTGTCCAGGTCACGCTGACTATATAAAGAACATGATCACTGGTGCTGCCCAGATGGACGGTGCTATTCTAGTTGTTGCAGCTACAGACGGACCGATGCCACAGACACGTGAGCACATTCTGCTTGCGCGCCAGGTTGGTGTACCACGTATTGTAGTGTTCATGAACAAGATCGACATTGCTGATCCTGAACTCGTGGATCTCGTTGAACTTGAAATTCGCGAACTACTAACAAAGTATAATTTCCCTGGTGAAGAAATTCCAATCGTCAAGGGTTCTGCTTTGCAGGCGCTTGATGCAGGATCTTCAGATGACGCTACTAAAGAAGATGAACGTCTAAAATGCATCTATGAACTCATGGATGCTGTAGACACCTACATTCCAACGCCTATACGTGAAGTAGACAAGCCATTCCTAATGCCTGTCGAAGACGTGTTTTCGATTACTGGCCGTGGTACTGTAGGTACTGGCCGTATCGAGCGCGGAATCGTGAAGGTGAACGAAGAAGTTGAAATCGTAGGCTTCGGTCTTCACAAGAAATCCACAGTAACGGGCATCGAGATGTTCCGCAAGCTGTTGGATGAAGGTCGTGCTGGCGACAACGTTGGTTTGTTGTTGCGTGGCGTAGACAAGGAAGAACTCGAACGTGGCATGGTAGTAGCCAAGCCGGGATCGATCACACCTCACCACAAGTTTACCGCTCAGGCTTATGTGCTTACAAAAGAAGAGGGTGGACGCCACACTCCATTCTTTACAGGCTACCGTCCGCAGTTCTATTTCCGTACAACAGATGTAACGGGTATTCTGAATCTGCCAGCTGGTCTTGAGATGATCATGCCAGGTGATAACGTAGACAATCTTGAAGTTGAACTCATCACACCAGTTGCTATGGAAGATGGATTGCGTTTCGCAATTCGTGAAGGTGGCCGTACGGTAGGTGCTGGTGTTGTAACAGGTGTACTAGAATAATGGCGACACAACGCATTCGCATCAAACTTCGCTCGTACGATCACAACCTGATCGACCGCTCAGCGGAACGTATTGTGCGCACAGTAAAACAGACTGGCGCTGTTGTATCGGGTCCGATCCCACTTCCAACGGAACGTTCAGTTTACACAGTGTTGCGCTCGCCTCACGTTGACAAGAAGTCGCGCGAACAATTTGAAGCACGGGTTTACAAGCGTCTTATCGACATCTTCAGCTCAACGCCGAAGACCATCGATGCGCTCATGCGGCTGGAGCTACCGGCAGGCGTGGATGTTGAAGTCAAAGTCTAAAACGAAGAACAGCAATGAGTGCGATACTAGGACGTAAGCTCGGCATGACGAGCATCTATTCGGAGGACGGACAATTTGTGCCGTGTACCGTAATCGAAGCTGGTCCATGCCCTGTAACACAGGTCAGGACAACAGAGAACGACGGCTACGAAGCTGTCCAGATTGGGTTTGGAGAAATTGCAGCACGCAAGGTCAACAAGCCAGAAACTGGTCACTTCGCTAAAGCAGGCGTTGTACCGGTTCGTCATCTTAAAGAATTCCGTCAATTAGTTGACAAAGTCAAACAAGGTGATGTGATTACGGTCGACACGTTTTTTGCAGTCGGCGACAAAGTAAAAGTTGCTGCGGAGAGCAAGGGCAAGGGCTTTCAGGGCGTGGTCAGACGTCACCACTTTAGTGGTGTTGGTATGAGCTCGCACGGACAAAGTGACCGTCCACGTGCCCCGGGCTCGATCGGTTCCTCTTCTTACCCGTCGCGTGTATTCAAGGGAATGCGCATGGCTGGTCGAATGGGTGGAGATCGCATCACTATCCGCAACCTCTCGGTTGTTCGTGTCTTCGCAGATCAGAATCTAATCTTGATAAAGGGCAGCATCCCAGGTGCGCCAAACTCGATAGTTGAAATTGTAAAGCTCTAACCAGAAGATCATCATGACGGTAGATGTACACACCAAGGACGGAAGTAAAGCAGGCTCTCTAGAGCTTCCTGCTTCTGTGTTTGGCATCGAACCAAGCGAGCACGCCATGTATTTGGCCGTGCGAGCATACCTAGCGCATCGTCGCCAAGGCACGCACAAGACGAAGACCCGTGCTGAAGTTCGCGGCGGCGGCCGAAAACCATTCAAGCAAAAAGGTACAGGCGGTGCACGTCGTGGCACTAATCGTTCTCCGTTGATGCCGGGTGGTGGACAGATCCATGGACCTGTTCCTCACCTCTATTCTCTGGACATTCCGATCAAGGTCAAACGCCTTGCCCGTAAGTCAGCGCTAACACTTCGTGCTCGCGAAAACAACGTTGTTGTTGTAGAAGACTTCACGATGGATACCGCACGGACAAAAGATTTTGCGACGATGCTAACAGCATTGAAAGTAAATAATTCCAAGGTGTTGGTGTTGCTGCCGGTGGCTTCTGACACAATCGTACGCTCTGCTCGTAACATTCCTGGTGTTACAACCTTTCCTGCTGACAAGATTTCGGCGTATGACGTACTTGCTCACGGTAAACTCGTGATCTTCAAAAGTGCCATCAATACACTTGAACAGTCATTCGGCGGACAGCGGGAGGATGCAGCATGATAACAGTACTACGCCGGCCCGTCGTTACAGAAAAAGCTACCAAGGTTGGCTATCTACGTCAGTATGTTTTTGAAGTAGATCCCTCAGCTAACAAACTGCAAATCAAGGCAGCTATCAAGCAAATGTTTGAAGTTGATGCCGAGACTGTTCGTACGGTCCGCGTCAAAGGCAAGGTAAAGAGTCGCATGACACGCCGAGGCAATCAGACTGGACGCACAAATCTCGTGAAGAAAGCATACGTGACGCTTAAAGTAGGCCAGTCCATCGATATCGTTGGCGGCGAAGGAGCATCAGAGGAATAACGATGGCAATAAAAACCTTCAAACCCATTACCCCTGGCACGCGCTTCTATAGCGTTAGTACGTTCGACGAGATTACGACGGACAAGCCAGAGAAGAGCCTTCTCTCGCCCCTTAAAAAATCGGGTGGACGTAATAATACAGGTCGTATCACATCGCGTCACCGTGGTGGTGGACACAAGCGCCAGTATCGTATTATCGATTTCAAGCGCGACAAAAAAGACATAAAGGCAACAGTTACGACTGTTGAGTACGATCCGAATCGTACATGTCGCATTTGTCTGCTCGAATACGCTGACGGCGAAAAGCGCTACATCATTGCACCAGAAAAAATCAAAGTTGGTGATGTAGTCATGAGTGGTGAAGGAGCTGAACTAAAAGACGGTAATGCTCTTCCGCTTCGCAAGATTCCAGTGGGAATGACAGTACACAATGTAGAGATGAAGCCAGGCAAGGGCGGACAAATGGTTCGTTCTGCAGGCGGCTCTGCACAGCTTGTCGGACATGACGGAAACAAAGCACAGTTGAAACTCCCTTCGGGTGAGATTCGCATGGTGCTCTCCGAATGTCTTGCAACACTTGGTAAGGTTAGTAACGGCGACCACGAGAACATTCTCTATGGTAAGGCAGGCCGCATGCGTTGGAAGGGCGTTCGTCCTCAAACGCGCGGTATGGCTATGAACCCAATCGATCACCCGATGGGTGGTGGTGAAGGTCGGTCGAAATCAGGTGGTGGACGTTTGCATCCTCGCTCTCCTTGGGGCCAGTTGTCTAAGGGTCTCAAGACAAGGAAGAAGAAGAAGGCTTCAAACGATCTTATCATCCGCCATCGTAACGGATAATTGGGACTTAAGGACAGACTATGCCACGTTCGTTAAAGAAAGAGCCGTTTATCAGCTATAAGCTGATGAAGAAGATCGACCTGATGAATGGTGCGGGCAAGAAGACTGTGATCAAGACGTGGTCACGTTCCTCTACAATTGCTCCATCGTTCGTCGGACACACCTTCGCGGTGCACAACGGCAACAAGTTCATTCCGGTATATGTGTCAGAAAACATGGTAGGTCACAAGCTTGGTGAGTTCTCACCAACGCGCACCTTCCGTGGTCACTCTGGCAACCGGAAAGACCTCAAAACAGGAAAGAAGTAAGGTCATGGAAGCACGTGCCATAAAGCGAAACAATCCATCATCACCGCGCAAAATGCGTTTGGTGATCGATATGATCCGCGGCAAGTCGGCTCAGGATGCGTTAAACATTCTGCGATTTGCGAACGAGATGGCTGCGAAAGCTGCCGAGCTGACGTTAAAATCAGCGATCAACAACCTTGTCCGCAAGGATGAGGGAATCGATCCAGAGTCTATTATCGTCAAAGCGGCGTTTGTGGATCCAGGACCGACGATGAAGAGAATTTCGCCAGCACCGATGGGTAGAGCCTATCGTATCCGCAAGCGTTCTCATCATCTAACAATTATCGTGTCAACGAAACAGTAAGTAGGAGCTATTCCTTGGGTCAGAAAGCGAATCCAATCGGGCTACGTCTCGGAATCATCCGTCAGTGGGATGCCAACTGGTTTGATGAGAAGAACGTTGCAGAGAAGCTTCAGGAAGACATGATGGTTCGCCATTATATCCGTAACCGACTGAAGAAAGCTGGCGTGGCACGTGTTATCGTAGAACGCACAGCAAAACAGCTGCGCATCACGATCAGCACATCTCGTCCAGGAGTCATCATTGGTCGTTCGGGCAAGGACATTGCTCAGCTTGAAGAAGAATTGCGCAAGCTCTCGAAGAAAGAAGTAAAGATTCTTATCAGCGAGATCAAGCGTCCAGAACTCGATGCACAGTTAGTAGCCGACAACATTGCGCAGCAGCTAGAAGGTCGTATTTCGTTCCGCCGTGCAATGAAGAATGCAGTCAGCAGCACCATGCGCGTTGGCGCCGAAGGTGTCCGCATCATGTGCTCTGGTAGACTCGGTGGAGCAGACATGTCGAGAACAGAGCAGTACAAAGAAGGTCGCGTGCCGCTGCACACATTGCGTGCCGACATCGACTACGCACAAGGCAAGGCTCAGACGGTGTACGGTTCGATTGGCGTGAAGGTATGGATTTGCCGAGGCGAAGTAATCGGCAAGCAACAGAACACTAAGGACTAAGAGAGACTTCAGGAAACGTCATGTTAATTCCAAAACGCGTAAAGCACCGAAAAACCCAGCGTGGTCGCCGACGAGGCAAGGCTTATCGTGGTTCGACGGTAGCATTCGGATCCTTCGGCCTTAAGGCCTTAGAGGCCGCGTGGATTACAAATCGTCAGATAGAATCGGCTCGTATTGCAATCAATCGCTATTTGAAGCGCGATGGCAAGGTGTGGATTCGGATTTTCCCTGACAAGCCAGTTACGAAGAAACCAGCGGAAACGCGAATGGGTTCGGGTAAGGGAAATCCAGAGTTCTGGGTGGCCGTGGTTAAGCCAGGAAGAATTCTCTTCGAGATTGATGGTGTTACTAGAGAGCGTGCGGAGGAAGCAGTTCGCCTAGCGGTGCACAAGCTACCTATCAAATGCAAATTCGTTCAACGCGTGGACCTGGAGGTATAACGATGAAGGCACGCAAAGCAGCAGACCTTAGGAACCTCAATACGCATGAGCTCGAGGCATTCCTTAAAGAAAGTGAAGAAAACATCGTTAAGCTGCGTTTCCAGGTAGCCCTGGGTCAGCTTTCGAATACGGCCAGCATCCACACGCTCCGCAAGGACATTGCGCGGATGAAGACCCTCTTGCATCAGCGCACGAACACAGCTAATTGAGATAGATGACTATGGCAGAAATCGCGACCGAACAAAACGATACCGGCGTTGATGCGAATCGGAAGACCCGCATTGGCAAGGTAGTAAGCAACAAGGCCGACAAGACGATCGTGGTAAGCATCGAACGTCAGGTGGCCCACCCTATCTACAAGAAGTACTTTAAGCGCACAAAAAAGCTTATGGCACACGATGAAGCAAACGATTGCAACATCGGTGACTTGGTGAAGGTGATTGAAACGCGACCGCTCAGTGCACGCAAGCGCTGGCGCCTGGTCGAAATCATCAAACGAGCGCAGTAACGGAGATCTGTCATGATACAAGAAGAATCGAATCTGGTTGTAGCCGACAATTCGGGCGCGCGTAGAATACGCTGCATCCGTGTACTCGGTGGTCATGGCAAACGCTACGCAGGTGTAGGTGACATCGTTGTTTGTTCTGTTAAAGCGGCACTGCCTGCTGGCACAGTTAAAAAAGGCGAAGTCATTAAGGCTGTAATCGTTCGCACGAAGAAGGAAATACGCCGTCGTGACGGTTCGTACATCCGCTTCGACGAAAACGCTGCGGTAATCATCAACAACAATGGTGACCCACGCGGAACACGCATTTTCGGACCAGTTGCCCGTGAGCTGCGCGAGAAAAACTTCATGAAGATTATTTCCCTCGCCCCCGAGGTGCTTTGAGGTTATCGATGAAACTGAAGATCAAAAAAGGCGACACTGTAATGTGTATTTCGGGTAACAGCAAGGGCGCGGTTGGACGTGTCTTGCAGGTTATTCCAGATACCATGATGATTCTTGTTGAAGGCGTAAACATCCGCTCAAAGGCTGTTCGCGCTTCGCAAAAGCATCCAAATGGTGGCATCATCAAACTCGAAATTCCTGTTCATTATTCCAACGTGATGTTGGTTGATAAGAACGGAAAGCCAACGCGTGTGACAACTGATCGCAGCAAGGCAAACGACGGCAAGAAGATTATTAAGCGTATTGCTAAGACTACGCAGGAAGAGATCTGACATGGCGAAGACTACCGTATCAAAGAAGAACGACTATAAGCCAGAAGGCAAGCGTATGGAGGATATCCAGGACACGCCCCTTCCGCCTCGTCTCGTTGCGTTCTACAAAGAACACGTCATGCCTGCGCTTCAAAAGCGCTTCGGGTATGAGTCTATCATGCAGGTTCCCCGCATTGAGAAGATTGCTCTGAACATCGGTGCTGGCGCAGCTGCGCAGGACGCGAAGATTCTTCAGGGTGCTATCAACGAACTCGAATTGATTACCGGACAACGTCCAGCCATCACTCGAGCAAAGAAGTCGATTGCAAACTTCAAGCTTCGTGAGCACATGCCAATCGGCGCTCGCGTGACATTGCGACGTGCACACATGTACGAATTCCTCGACCGCTTCATCAACATTGCTGCACCGCGTATTCGTGACTTCCGTGGGTTCTCCGATAAGAGCTTCGATGGACGTGGTAACTACTCCATCGGAATTAAAGAGCAGATCATTTTCCCGGAAATCGATGTTGATAAGGTTGGACGCATAACTGGTATGGACATCACGTTCGTAACAAATGCAAAGACAGATGAAGAAGCGTACGCGTTGCTGCAGGAATTCGGATTTCCCTTCCGTAAAAAAGATTAATCGAAAGTCAACATGGCGAAAACAAGCGTTGTAGCCCGGAATGAAAAGAGAAAGAGACTCGCTGAGAAGTATGCTGTAAAGCGTGCTGAACTCAAGGCAGCGGGTGATATGGTTGGACTACAGAAGCTGCCCCGTAACAGTGCGCCAACGCGCATCCGCAACCGCTGCTTCCTCACCGGCCGAGGAAAAGGCGTCTACCGCAAGTTCGGCTTATGCCGCAACATGTTCCGTCAACTTGCCCTCGAAGGCAAGATTCCAGGAATCCGCAAGGCAAGCTGGTAACATTACGAACACGACCAAACGACGACCATTATGCCAGTTTCAGACACAATCGCCGATTTTCTTACGCGCATTCGCAATGCGTCATCCGCTAAGCACAAAGTCGTGGACATCCCGGCTTCGAACTTAAAGATGGCTATTGCAGCGATCCTTAAAGACCAAGGCTTTATCGCCGACTTCGAAAAAGTCGAAGACGATAAACAAGGGGTCATTCAGGTAAAGCTGCGATACTATCTCGGACAGCCCGTGATTCGCGAGATCAAACGCGTAAGTAAGCCCGGACGTCGCATTTATGCTGCAGTCGATCAACTGCCGCGTGTACGCAACGGCCTGGGAATTGCCATCATCTCGACCCCACGCGGTGTGATGTCCGACAAGGAAGCCCGTCGTGTGAACGTGGGTGGCGAAGTCCTCTGTACCATCTGGTAAGACTGCTAGGAGTAACGAAATGTCAAGAGTCGGTAAAAAACCAATCATCATTCCAAACAACGTTAATGTAACGTTTAGTGAAGGCGTATGCACCGTTAAGGGGCCCAAAGGGGCTATGACCTTTAACGTCGATGAAACGATCGCACCAAAGGTTGATGGCGATACTCTTACGTTCGAACGTGCAAACGACGACAAAAAAGTTCGTTCACTGCATGGTCTTACGCGAGCACACATTGCTTGGATGGTCGAAGGCGTAACAAACGGATTTAATCGCAACCTGGCGATCGAAGGTGTTGGCTATAAAGTTGAATTGCGCGGCAAGAATCTACTTCTGTCGCTTGGATTCTCCCACCCAATCCTCTTCATTCCACCAGACGGTGTTGAGTTTGCTGTCACAACTCCCACAGCATTTGCTGTGAAGGGCATGGACAAACAACTGGTCGGCGAAGTCGCCGCCAAAGTCAGAAAATTGCGTCCACCAGAGCCATACAAAGGCAAGGGTGTTCGGTACGTAGGTGAATACATTCGTCGCAAGGCCGGTAAATCGGCAGGCAAGTAACTAGGATCGAAGATGAACCGCACTGCACTCAAAGCAGCCCGCATGGTGCGACGCAAGCGTCGCTCACGTGGCAACATCGTTGGATCGCCCGAACGTTTGCGTTTGGCAGTCTTCCGTTCGCTGAATCATATCTATGCACAGATCATTGATGATGTAGCATCACGTACCGTGGTGTCGGCGTCAACGATCGACAAGGACGTCAAAGCCAAAATCACTGGTGAAATGACAAAGACCGACGAAAGTCGCATTGTCGGATCGGTGTTGGCTGAGCGTGCAAAAGCCGCCAAGGTTAGCAAGGTTGCCTTCGACCGCGGTGGATTCATATACCATGGCCGCGTAAAAGCGCTTGCAGAAGCTGCTCGCGAAAACGGTCTGGATTTCTAACGATAAGAATCGGAGAAGTACGTGGCAAAACATAAGCTGTCGGATTTGAATCTCAAAGACAAGATTGTCTACGTTGGCCGCACTGCAAAGGTGGTTAAGGGTGGACGTCGCTTCAATTTCTCGGCCATCGTAGTGGTGGGCGATGAGAACGGTCATGTAGGCTACGGCCTTGGCAAGGCTGGCGAAGTGTCCGATGCAGTTACAAAGGCAACCGACGCAGCAAAGAAGTCCGTTCTAAAGGTCCGCCTCAAAGAAGGCACTGTTCCTCACGAAGTAATTGGACGTTTTGGTGCAGCCAAGGTGATGATACGTCCTGCTACACCTGGTACAGGCGTTATTGCAGCAGGAGGCGTTCGTGCTATCCTGGAATTAGCTGGCGTTCGCGACGTTCTAACAAAGTCGATGGGTTCGTCGAATCCTCACAACACTGTAAAAGCTGCAATGAATGCTTTGCATCAGCTCGAGGATGCAGCTTCTGTTGCATCGCGACGTGGTGTTAGCATAGAAAAAGTTCTAAGAGGTTGAACATGAAACTCAAGATCACACAAGTACGCAGCTCGATTGGCTGTTTGCAGAATCAAAAGGCAACCATCAAGGCCCTCGGTCTTGGTCGCCCAAGCTACGTGCGCATTCATCCGAATAACCCGCAAACGCTTGGCATGATAACAACAGTAAAACATCTCGTTAAAGTCGAAGAGATTGCAGACTAATGAATAGCACGACGAAACACATCGGCAACCTTTCACCAGCTCCTGGTTCGCGTCATAAAAAGAAGCGGATTGGTCGCGGGCAAGGTTCTGGACACGGTGGTACATCCACACGTGGCCACAAGGGACACCAGTCTCGCAGCGGTTTTAGTCAGAGCCCCGGCTTCGAGGGCGGACAAATGAGCCTTAAGCGTCGTGTTCCAAAGTTTGGATTTACTAACATCGAACGCATTGAGTATCAAGAAGTAAACGTTGCAACATTGCAACGTCTTGCTGATGCCAACATGCTTACAGGTGGTGTTGTTAATCCATCAGTACTTCTAAGTCTCGGAGTTATTCGCAAGCGTTCGCTTCCTATAAAGGTGCTCGGACACGGCGACATAACTGCAGCTCTGAACGTTACTGTAGACAAGATGTCGGAATCCGCAAAGCAGAAGATCGAGACAGCCGGGGGAGCGGTTACCGTCAATGGCTAATATCGTCTCCACATTTCGGAATATGTTCCGCATTGAAGAGCTGCGCACGCGTCTGTTGTTTACGCTGTTAGCGTTGATTGCGGTACGCATCGGATCGTTCATCACTATTCCAGGTGTGAACGTCGAAGCGCTCAAAGCGTCGGCTGCAGGTGGTTCTGCAGGTCTGCTCGGACTTTACGACATGTTCACAGGTGGTGCGTTTTCGAACGCTGCAATCTTTGCGCTTGGCATCATGCCTTACATCTCCGCAAGCATCATCCTGCAAATTGCAGGTGTGGTTGTTCCCCAGATTCAAAAGATGCAGCGTGAAGGTGAAGATGGACGTCGCAAAATCAATCAGTATACTCGTATACTAACGGTCTTCATCGCCATTCTTCAAGCCATTGGCGTTACCATTAAAATCGCATCGTCATCTACTCAGGGCCAACCACCAGTTGTGCCAGAGTATACGCTGTTCTGGACGGTTACCTCGGTGTTGATTCTAACTGCTGGTACGATTGCTCTTATGTGGATTGGCGAGCAGATTACAGATCGAGGTATTGGAAACGGTATCTCTCTCGTGATCTTCATTGGTATCATCGCTCGGTTCCCAACAGCCATCATGCAGGAATATTCGCTGATCAGCACGGGAGCTCGTAGCTGGGTTGTAGATCTTATCCTCTTTGCTTTCATGACCGGTATTATCGCTGCTGTGATTTTGGTAACACAAGGCGCACGACGAATACCTGTTCAGTACGCTAAACGTGTTGTCGGCCGCAAGGTATATGGAGGTACAACGCAGTACATTCCATTGCGCGTTAACACCGCTGGTGTTATGCCAATCATTTTTGCGCAGTCTATTCTGTTTATTCCAGCAACCATTGCTTCGTTCTTTCCTGCAAATCCTTTCTGGCAAAACCTAGCCAATGGATTTAATGAAGGCCAGGTTGTACATGCGCTGACGTACGGATTGATGATTCTGTTCTTCACATACTTCTATACTGCAATTGCGTTCAACCCGAAAGAAGTAGCTGACAACATGCGAAAAAACGGTGGTTTTGTGCCTGGTATTCGTCCGGGCGCACCAACTGCTGAATACATTGAAAACATTCTTACTCGCATCACACTTCCTGGTGCAATTTTCCTAGCCCTGATTGCAATTCTGCCAACGTTTGCTATTACGGTGCTGAAGGTTCCCCCTGGGTTTGCGTCGTTCTTTGGTGGTACAAGCTTGCTCATTATCGTAGGTGTCGCCCTTGACACGCTCCAGCAGATCGAGTCATATCTCTTAGCACGTCATTATGACGGCTTTATGAAGACTGGCAAGATTCGCGGACGTGCAGGCGCTATGTCGTGACAGTAAGTAACGTTGATATCGATACGGTTGCACATGCCGTAGAAGAAATCAGCAAGATTGAGGCAGCGTGCCGCATTGTTGCGGGAACTCTTCAAATGCTGAAGGAAAAAATTCAACCGGGTGTTTCGACGCTCGAATTGGATAAGATGGCCGAAGACTACATACGCTCCCACGGTGGTGAGCCTGCCTTCAAAGGTTATGTAGTTGATGATCGCGAGTTTCCGTTCACATTATGTGTGAGCATCGATGAAGAGGTTGTACACGGTTTGCCAGGTGCACGGAAGTTGAAAGAAGGACAGATTGTTTCGATCGACTGTGGAGTACGTAAGGACGGATTTTTCGGGGACAGCGCCTGGTCTTTTGCTGTCGGAGAGACCTCTACGGAAAAACAACGACTGCTGGATGCAACGGAAGATGCTCTTCGTCTAGGAATTGAGCAGGCCGTTGATGGTAACCGGGTGTATGATATCGCAAGGGCGATTCAGACCCACGTTGAAAAACAAGGATTCTCGGTGGTACGGGAACTCGTTGGACATGGCATCGGCCGGAATCTGCACGAGGAGCCCCCTATCCCAAACTTCGTACCGGGCTTGCTGCATCGTACGCGGTATCCAAATGTCAAGCTGCGCAACGGCATGGCACTGGCAATCGAACCGATGGTAAACATGGGCATGTTTCATGTTCACACAGCAAGTGACGGGTGGACAGTGTATGCTGCAGACGGAAAGCCGTCGGCGCATTTCGAACATACTGTGGTGGTAGACGGACAAACACCTCGGATTCTTACACTATGGAGCTAATGCATGGCCAGGGCTGACCTAATACGTGTTGACGGCGTTATCGAAGATACTCTGCCCAACACCCAGTTCATTGTGAAACTGGAAAACGGTCATAAGATCCTTGCGCATGTATCAGGTAAGATGAGAATGCACTTCATTCGCATCTTTCTAGGAGACAAGGTCACGGTAGAAATGTCCCCCTACGATTTGTCAAAGGGACGCATTGTTTACCGCTACAAATAGGAAATCAGGAGATCTGTCATGAAGGTGCAAGCATCGGTGAAAAAGCGAAACCCCGACGACAAAATTGTTCGTCGCAAGGGTAAGGTCTATGTCATCAACAAGAAGAATCCTCGCTTCAAGCAGCGTCAAGGCTAACCCGGAGAATTATCGTGGCTCGTATTGCAGGAATTGATCTGCCGAAAAACAAGCGTGGTATCATCGCGCTTACGTACATCTTTGGCATTGGAGACAAGCTTAGTAGCAATGTTCTGGACAAAGCAGGCATTGACCACAGTAAGCGTGTTAACCAGTGGACGGATGATGAGATTGCTCGCATCCGTACTGCCATTGGTGAATTCAAGGTAGAAGGCCAGTTGCGCTCAGAAGTGCAACTAAACATCAAGCGATTGATGGACATCGGTGCGTACCGTGGTCTTCGTCATCGTCGTGGTTTGCCCGCTCGCGGACAACGTACACGTACGAATTCTAGAACCCGGAAGGGCAAGCGTAAGACGGTAGCAGGCAAGAAGAAGGCAGTTAAGAAATAAGGAACTGATCAATGGCAGCAGCGAAGAAGCGCGTAAAGCGCAAAATCGTGGCGGATGTGCATGGCAAAGTGTTTGTTCGTGCCACCTTCAACAACGTAATCGTTACGATTACGGATACATACGGCAATACGTTGTCTTGGTCCTCAGCCGGAAAGAACGGCTTCCGCGGATCGAAGAAGAACACACCGTATGCATCACAGGTGTCCTCCGACAAGGCAGCTCGCGAAGCATTCGAAATGGGTCTGCGCAAAGTAGACGTTATCGTCAAGGGTCCAGGCTCAGGTCGGGAAGCCGCCATCCGCGCCCTAACAGGTGCCGGACTGGAAGTGCTTTCGATTCTCGACGAAACGCCGTTGCCACACAACGGTTGCCGCCCGCCAAAGCGTCGTCGCGTTTAATGGTTGGTTTGTAGGGTCGAAGGACGAGTACTTAATAACTGATTATAGATTTCCAACAGGAAGGCCATGAACATGCAGATGCAGATGCCCGAGAAGATCCAAGTCGAAGAACTCGGCAATCAGTAT
>Ga0163150_10000921_pt1 | contig 52072 bp, 40 predicted proteins | sample OliLakLV19P2IB_FD_148628 | JGI IMG/M metagenome (GOLD analysis project Ga0163150, IMG submission 148628) | Freshwater microbial mat bacterial communities from Lake Vanda, McMurdo Dry Valleys, Antarctica - Oligotrophic Lake LV.19.P2.IB | ecosystem: Environmental > Aquatic > Freshwater > Lake >...
CTCCGCATCGGGCCGTCCGCGCTGGCCGTATCCCCTTTGCTGGAACGAAAGCACTGGCGACGATCAATAACGGCACCAATTGCCCGTACTTAAGTGAACAAGGCCGCAAGACCCCAAGCGCTCGCCTGGGCGCGTGCGGGCAACGATCACTCCCGCAGCCCCACGGCGCGCTTGCCCGCGTCCGGTGGCATCTTCAGCCTCCGTCAGGTCTCCGAATCTGGAAATAGGCCGCGAATCACCATCTGTTCGACGGCAGGTCATTTACCGCCCTGCGGATAATGCGTCTCCAACCCCACCCGGCTTTTTCGCCGAATCTGGAACGAGGAGGCATCCCATGGCGACACAAAATACACCGGCCAACCAGCCGCGTAACCCGGCGCCCTTCCCAAATTGGGACGGCGATCTTTCCCGTTCCCCGGCGATGCACGCCATCCAGCAAGCGGTAGGCCGGGTCGAGGCCGAAAACAGCGCAGCGCTGGCCGCGCAAAGCCACGCACAGCGTGAGATCCGCGCCCGCACCGCATCTGACGAACGCGTGCGCCTGGAAGCCGAGGCAGCGCGCCTCATCGAACAACATGCACGCGCCGATGAAGAAGCGGCGCAGTCCGCTCTGGCCGTTATCGAAGCGCACCGTCAGGCTGCCGCCGCCGCCGCGCAGCGAAAGCGCGCCGACCAGGCCGCAATCACGGAAGCGCGGCAACGCGAAGAAAGCGAGGCCAACGCGGCGCGACTGGCCGAAGCCCAGGCGGGTACCGACCGTACACTTGGCGAACGCGCCCGCATTCGTGCTGAAGAACTGGCGCGACAACTCAGCTATTTAAGCGCGGCGCACGAGCATCGTGAGCAGGAAGAAACCCGTGCCGAAGTGCAGGCGCAGGCCCGCGCCGAAGCGCAACTTCGGGCAGTCGAGCAGGCGCGTGCGCGGGCGGACGCTGATGGCCGTGCATCGCAGGAAGCGCGCGATCGCGCGATCGCCGAATCCCGAGCCCGCGAATTGGCCGACTCGAGAGCTACCATCGACGCCCGTTTGAAACTGCTGTCGCTGGCGCGCATCGAAGCCGAATCGGCCGCGGCAGCGGAATCGGAAGCACGCATAAAGGTCGAACAGTCGGCTGCAGCGGAAGCCCAGGCGCGGGTTGCATACGAGGCCCGTGCACGCAGCGCTGCGGAAAACCAGTTGCGTATCGAACGGGATCTCGCCGCGACTGAAAAGGCGCAGGCCGACCAGGCTTGTGCGCTCATGCACGAAACCGAACTGCGCCAGCGCGCCGAAGAGGAAGCCCAGGGTGAGATAGAGGCACGCCGGATCGCGGAACGCAGGCAGCGCGAATTGGCCGAGGCACGTGCGCGCGCCGAATCCGAACTGAAACGCGCGGCACAGGCGCGGGGTAATGCCGAACTGGCATCTCAGGAAGCGGTGATCGCGCGCCTGGGCGCCGAGGCTCGCGCCGAACAGGAAGCCCGGGCCCACGAATTGGCCGAAACCCTGGCACGCGAAGCCGTGGAAGCGCGCACCGAAGAAGATTGCGCAGCGCGCATGATTGCCGAACGGCAAGCCCGGCTGGATCTGACGGCCTGGGAAACCCAGCGCGCGCGCAACGAAGCTGACCGTCTGGCGCAGCAACTTGCTCAACAGCGCATCGACGACGAGCGCGCTGCCGAAGCCGAAGCGCAGGTGGCTGTCGAATGCGCGGCGGCGAGGCTGGCCGAGTTGAACCAACGTATCGAAGAGACGATTTCTGCACGTCGCCTGGCGGAAGATCAGGCCGAAGAAGCCGCGCAAGCCCGCTGCCTGGCGGAGGAGCGCGGTCTGCTGACGACTGGGGAAAAGATTCGCATGGAACAACACGCCCTGGCGGAAGCCGAGGGCGCCGCCGGTGCCGATGACCTGGCCAGACAGGCTGCCGAGGAACGCGCCCGCATGGCCATCCGAGCGCGTGCTGCCGCGTTGGCACGCGTGCGGGCCGAGAAGGAACTTGCGGCCGCCGAAGCGAAACGAATCGATTCCGAACTCGAGGTCTTGCGCGAAGCACGCAAGCGCGAGCAACTCGAGAAGAAAGCGGATGAAATGGCACTTGAGCGCGGTCGCGTCGAGCGCGAGGCCGCGGAAATCGCACAGGCCCGGCTCGCGGCCGAAAGCGCCGCGCATGACGCTGCCAATGCCCAGATCGTCGCCGAGCAGGCAGCACGGGCCGCCGCGGAAGAGCTGCTGTTCGTAGAAACCGAACGCACGCAAGCCTTGCAGGCCGCCGCCTCTGCAGCCCGGCGCAAGATTGCCCACAAGCACAGCCGGATCAAGGCCGCCCGGAATCGCGCCCGTGCGCATGCCGACGCTGACGAAGGGGCTGCCTTTGACGACGAGCAAAGCGTCTGCACCCCAGATTCCGCGCTTGTCAGCGCCTCGACACTGGTAAATGTCGTGCAAATCATTGACAGCGATGACCTCGAATGGGGCGTGCCGGAAGAACAGAACTGGGAGGAGATTGGGCCCAAGGGATCGACAATCGAAGAGCCGGCTGCCTATGAACCGGACGCGGAGATCCGCACGATCGAAGCCATGACCGAGCGCACTGCGAGCGAAATCGCAGAACAGACGACCACGTCCGGAAAACCCGACACAATAGAACACGAATTGGACGAAGTCACCAGGGACAGAATTGCGAACTTCACGCGGCCCGAGGTTGAGGACGCCCGCGGCTTCCACGCCGCCGGGTCTGACCTCGCGCCTTTACGACGCTCCTATGGGACCGCGTTGATCAGCGGCGTCACGATTGCGGTAATCGCGCTCGCAAGCTGGATCTTCAGCGGATGGACGCCCGTCTCGGGATCGGCCGAAGCGCGTCACCCCACCGCCGAATCGGTCAATCCCATCGCTGCCGCACCTGTGGCACCAATAGAAATTACGCCGCCGCTATCCACGCTCGACCTGCCTACGCTGAGCCTGCGCATGCACATGGTTGAGCCGGCGCGAGCGGACAGCGATGCTGCCGCGCGCGAAGAGCAAAAACCGTAACCCGCAATTCGTCTGGCCCTGCGGCCTTGACGAACGCTGCTCGACAATGGCCAGCTAACCGAGTAATTGGGGTGGCCGATGGGACTCGAACCCAAGCTCCCGGGGAATCAAGGGGCATGAGTGGCCCCCTTCTCAGAGGGAGAGTGCCCCGTCCCGCCCCCCTACGTGCCCCCGATTTATCCCCGGATCTTTGGCTGCTTCGATGTTGGCGGATTGACGGGTCTGAACCGACCCGCCTGTTTCAGGGGACGGCAACACGCGCCTGGCGTCTGCAGTGCCGACCGGCGGCACCGGCTTGATGTCCACATAGAGATCATGTTGCGTCCTTGGAAAATGCGGGGCGGTCACTGGCCGCTGCGCCAGCCAACCGCGACGTTTACGCAGTAACCAGAAACACCTTCGGCACGTTGCACAGATCTTCGGCGGGCAGCGGCCGGCTGAACAGATAGCCCTGCGCTTCGTCGCAACCGTTTTCCACCAGGAATGCCAATTGCTCGACAGTTTCCACGCCTTCGGCCACCACTTTCAGGGAGAGTTGGTGCGCCATGGTAATGATCGCGCGCGCGATCGCGGCATCGTTTTGATCGACATTGACGTCGCGCACGAAGGCACGGTCGATCTTGAGCGTGTCGACCGGGAAGCGCTTCAGATAGGCCAGGCTGGAGTAGCCCGTGCCGAAGTCGTCGATCGAGATGCGCAGTCCGGTTTTTTTGAGTTCCTTGAGCAGGACAACGGCTTCCTCGGTATTGTGCATCAGCGCGCTTTCCGTGATCTCCAGTTCGATCAACGCCGGATCCGTGCCGTTCTCGTTGAAAATCCGGCGCATATTTTCGACCAAACTGGCACTCTGCAGTTGCCTGGCCGACAGGTTGACGGCGATGGGCACGAGCTTCTGGCCGGCCGCAACCCAGGCGCGCAACTGGCGGCAGGCCTCGCTCAGCACCCACTCGCCGACCGGCACGATGAGGCCCGTGTCCTCCAGGATCGGGATGAAATCCGCCGGCGAGACCAGTCCGTGTTCCGGCCGCTGCCAGCGCAGCAGCGCCTCGAACCCAATCAGCTTGCCGTTGCGCGTATTGACCTTGGGCTGGTAATGGAGCACGAATTCATTTCGCTCGAGGGCGCGACGCAGGCTATTCTCCAGCTCCAGCCGTTCCAGCGCGCGGCCGTTCATCTCCGGGGTATAGAACTGGATGTTGTCGCGTCCCTGGCCCTTGGCGCGGTACATGGCCGTATCGGCATTCTTGATGAGAGTATCCGGGTCCTGCCCGTCGGCCGGGAAGACCGTGATGCCGATGCTCGCCGTAACGAACACTTCGCGCCCGTTCAATGCGAACGACTGTTTGAACGCCTGCATGATCTTTTGCGAGACGATGTGCGCGTCCTCGGGATTGTTCAGCTCGGCGAGGATGACCGCAAACTCGTCGCCACCCAGGCGGCCCACGGTATCGCCGATGCGCACGGTTGCATTGAGGCGCGTGGAGACCTGGCGCAGCAGTTCATCACCGGTGCCGTGGCCGAGCGTATCGTTGAGGATCTTGAAACGATCCAGATCGATGAACAGCACGCCGACGTCCCACTGGGAGCGCTCCGCCTGCGCGATCGCCTGTTTCAGGCGGTCGTAGAACAGCAGCCGGTTGGGCAACTCGGTCAGCGTGTCGTAGTGCGCGATGTGCAGCAGTTGTTCCTCGAAGCGCTTTTTCTCGGTGATGTCGATCATGTAGCCGACAATTTCGTCGCCCTTCCCGCCGCTTCCACGGACGAGGCGCACCTCCTCTTGCACCCAGACGTAGTGACCATTTTTCTGCTTGAATCGGTACTCCTGGACGTGCTGGCCCGTTTCGAATGCTCCCGGCAAGGCCGCCTTGATGCGCGGCACATCGCCGGGGTGCGCCTTGTGCATCCAGGTAGGTGCCTCAATCAGAAATTCCTTTGGCTCGTAGCCAAACTGGCTGCGCAAGTTCTCGCTGATGAAAGAGATCGGATAGGGCGGCTCGGCCGCGCACGCAAAAATCACCGCCGGCGTGCTCGCCAGCAAGAAAGTCATGCGCTCACGGGCCCGCAAAAGTTCCTGTTCCCCTCGCTTCTGCTCGTTGATGTATTTGCCGGTGCCGCGATAGCCCTTGAATTTCCCTGCGTTCTCGTAGAACGGTTCGCCGCTGATACTGACCGAGTTAATCCGTCCGTGTAAATTCTTAAAACTGAACTGCATGTCGCGAAACGGCAGTCTGGCATCCAGGATTCGTCGATGTTCTTCCCAATCCGTCTCCGTGACTCCGAGAAAATTGTCAGGCGATTTCTGGTGAATTTCCCATCGGGTCTTGCCTAGGGAAGTGGCGCGATCAAACCCTACGTCTTCAAGCTCGCCACCGGCGTGGCTGACAAACCGATATTGCTCGTCCTGCTCCCAGTACCAGTCGGAGGTTAGATTCGTCAGGCTGCGAAAGCGCGCTTCACTCTCGCACAGCGATTGTTCCGCGAGACGGCGCTGGGTCACCTCATCCTGGCTCACCACCACCCGGGCAACGCCTTCTCCGATAAACCGGGTCACGCGCACCAGTAACCAGCGCTGCTCCGTGGGCGAGTGGCACGGATACTCGAGAGAGAAGCCTTCGTCTCGTCCCGCAATCGCGGCACGGATGGCCGCCGCCACCTTGACTGCTTCGACCGATCCGCCGGCAGCCGCCCGATCGCACACATCGAGGTAGTTGCAGTCCTCGGCGACGCAGTCGATCTGGGGGTTGCCGTTGGCCGCGGCGAAGTCGCGCCAGGCCCGGTTCACCGCGAGGATGTTGCCGCTCTCGTCCAGCACGCAGATGTTCATGACCAGCGCGTCGATGGTCGAGCGCGCAAAACGCTCCGATTCCCGGAGGGCTGCCTCGACCTTGGCATTCGCCCGTCGGGCGCGCAGGGTCTCGATGCCGTAGCTGATGTCGGCAGCCAGTTCATTGAGAAGCGCTCGTTCGTCTTCGGATACGGCGTGGATTTCTCTCGAATAAACGGCCAGCCCGCCGATCTGGTCCCCTCCAACCTTCAGCGGCAAAAGCATCATCGACAGAAAACCACGCTTGGCGGTATCAACATGCAATGGCTTCATGTCGGTGTCCGCTCCACTGTTGCCGATCACCATCAACTCTCCGGAGCGGATTGCCTTGCCCATCTCACCGCTGCCGAACGCATTGTCCGCCGACCACGAAGTAAAAACAGTCTGCGCGCAGTCCGCTTCCAGCTCGGCACTGGCCACCGCCAGGACCGTTTTTCTGGGGTCGTGCTGGATCGTTCCCGCCCAGGCCATGCGATAGCCGCCGCTGCGCACCGCTTCTTCGCACATGCGCGATAGCAACTCGGTTTCCTCAGTCGCATGCACCAGGATGCGATTGCACGCCGCCATGAGGTGGCGCGCCCGAGCCACGCGCGTCAATTTTAATTCAAGCGTCTTGCGCTCGGAGATGTCGCTGATGATGCTGATGAAGTGTTTGGGCTCGCCCTGATCATCTCGGACTACAGAGATCCGCAGTTCGCCCCAGAACACCGTGCCGTCCTTTCGTACGCAGCGCTTTTCGATGACTGGTAGTTTCGATTTTCTTGCAATGACGCTACGGTAGATCTTCTGCGTCGCGTCGAGGTCATTTGGATAGGTGAAGTCCGCCAAGCACAGCCGCAGCAACTCTTCTTCGCCGTATCCGAGCATGTCGCACAGGCGCTGGTTGACCATCAGGATGCGCCCGTCAAGCACAGTATGGGCAATGCCGCTCGGCGCGTCGTTGAAGGTAGTACGAAAACGTTCCTCGTTCTCGTGCTGCATGCGCTGGGAGTACGCGCGCAGCCGCAAGAAGGTTTCCAGCCGCACCATCAGTTCGGCCTTGACGAGCGGCATCCTCAGCACATCGTCGAAGCCGCGCTTGATCCACCCGGACGTGTCGGTTTTTTCGCCGGCCAGCACCAGTATTGGCAGCAGAAACGGCTCGGCGGTCCGCTTCATCTGCAGCAAGCGCTCGGCGTGGCGTCCAGCGCAGGTTTCGTCGGCGAGAATGAGTCCACTGCCCTCGATTTCCCGCAGGTCTTCCGCTGCTCCGGTCAGCACGGAAACGCCGTGCCCCATGGAGGCCAGGAAGTGGTGCAACAGCTTCGCATCGAGCGGATTGCTGACCAGCAAACCAATTGGAGAAGCGTTGCTCATGTCGTGCGTGATCACGGGGCCTGCCGGGTCAGTGTCGGGGCGCCCGAGAGGATGCCCTGCAGGTGATCGAGCTTGTCGCCCACCGCCATGCACAATCTCGTCGCCTTCCCTGATTCCGGTGGAAACCTTCATACCGACGAATCCTCTGAGTTGAAGTCTTCGAGGTCGCGATCCAGCCCGCCCCAAAGTTCGGCGTGGGCAGGCGGTTCGCAACCTTCTTCTTCTTCTGACCCCATTAATCTTTTCTTACCCATACGGGAACACGCGGTGATGGACTGTGGCGGGCATTCGTCTTTTGCATGGACTATTACGGCCCCGGTGCCCTGTAGCTTTAGCGGTTGCGCAACGCCCCGGTCCGGCGCCGGCAAGGCCGATTGATGCCGGGAAGATCGGATTTCTGCTGTAGGGAAATCTCGATGGTTACCTGTGGGCGCCCGTTACGTGTAAGTCCTGGGTGCCTTCAAGTACGCGTTTGCTGACCGCTTTACGGAGGGCGATTACTCGATGGGGGAACGAACCGCAGAGGGTAGTACCCGCGTGGCCGGCGGACAACGGGCGGTCACTGGGATTTATTCGCCACGGTTTGCTGCGCGATGCCGTCCCGCGCACCGTGGCGGGATCTGCGCGAGTGTACGGCTAGGCGGTTTTCGCGACGCCGGGCAGAAGGCCAGCGATAACCGGGACCAGTTCGCTGGAGGTGCGGCCCTTGCCGACGAAGGCAGAGGCCCCCGCGGCCATCGACTCTTCCCGATAGATCGGCAGATCGCTGGTCGAATGCATCACCACCAGGGTCTCAGGACACAATGCCTTGATCCGCTGCGTCGCCTGGATCCCGTTCATGCCGGGCAACGCGATATCCATGACCACCAGCTTTGGGATCGCGAGCTTCGGCGCTTTCGCCTCGAACAGCGGGAGTGCGCTTTCGGCGCTGTCGGCTTCGAGCAACTGACAGCCGGGGAACGCCTTGCCGAGCAGGGCCATCACCGCGGTCCGGGTCCCCGGATGATCCTCGACCACCAGGATCGTGACGATCTCCTCGCCGGCCTGGGATACTTTGGCAGAACACAAATTGAACATGGATGCGGGTTTAGTTCAGGTTTTGCAACAAGCTACTATAGGATCCGATAAAGGACGCGTCTGTAGGGAATTCTTGATTCGAAGGCTAGTCGAGCGACGTCAGGCCATGCTGGATGGCAAACTTGATCAATGCGGCAAGGTCTGCAAGCTGCAGCTTTTTCATGAGGCGGCTGCGGTAGCTGTCCACGGTTTTGGGGGACAGGTGCAGCATTTCGCCGATTTCGGCACTGGAATGGCCGTCGGCAACCAGCTTGAGCGTTTCGCGCTCGCGCTTGCTCAGGCTTTCCAGCGGGCCCACGCCGCTGCGCCCGCCGAGCCCGTCAGCCACGATCTGGGCGACTTTCGGACTCAGGTAACGCCCGCCGGTTTGCACCATGCGCACGGCGTCGATGATCTCCCTCCCGGCCGACTCCTTCAACAAGTAACCGCGCGCACCCGCCTCCAGCGCATGGAACACGTGCTGTGCGCTGGAATGCATCGACAGGATGACGATGGCCGCATCGGGCATCTCATTGAGTATTCGCCTCGTGGCTTCGATGCCGTCCAGTTCGGGCATCGAGATATCCAGGATCACGATTTGCGGTCTCAGCCGCAGCACCTGCGCCAGCGCCTCGCGGCCGTTCGTCGCCGTGCCGACGATTTCAATATCGGGCTGCGCGGCAAGCAGGTTAACCAGGCCTTCACGCACGATGCCATGGTCATCCGCGACAAAGACCGTGATTCGCATTCGTCTGTCCCTTATGTTCCCGGCCGCTTTTGCGCAGCCGGTAGTGATGTGCGGGCATTTTCGATCGTGATCCGGGTCCCTTTGCCGATCTCGGAATCGATACGCAGATGCGCTCCGATCGCCTCGGCGCGTTCGCGCATGGTCGTCATGCCCATCCCGTAAACGCCGATCAGCGGCTTGCGCATAGCGTCGAAACCCTTGCCGTTGTCGGCGATGGTTAACACTATCAAATCCGGCCCTTCGCGCAATTCGATGGTTATTTTGCTCGCTTGCGCGTGTTTGACGGTATTGTTCAGGGCTTCCTGGACAATGCGGAACAGCGCAATCGCCGTCGCCATCGGAAAGCGCGGCTGCGGTTCGACACCGCTTAAGACCACCTCGAAGCCGCTGCGATCCGCCGCCCGGCGGGCGTGCGCCGTCAGGGCCGCCACCAGGCCGAATTCGTCGATTCCCGGCGGGCGCAACTCGACCATGATGTTGCGCAGGTGATGCATCGTATCTTCCAGCAGTTTCTGAGAATCATCCAGGCGGTTGCCGACGGCGGCAGCCAGATCCGGCGGAATGGCCGAGCGCACCATGCTCAGGTTCAGGCTGAGCGCGGTCAGTTCCTGTCCGACGGTGTCGTGCAGCTCGCGCGCGAGCTGCCGCCGCTCGTTTTCCTGGACTTCGAGCAGCTTGCGTGACACTGCCTGCAGCCGCCGCGCATACTCCTGCAAAGCCTGCTCGGCCTCTTTGCGCTGCGTGATGTCCTGGCAGGTGCCCGAGGCACGCAACGGCTGGCCCTGATGGTCCCGAACAATCTTCCAGCGTTCCTCGACGATCTTGACGCGGCCATCCGGCATGACGATCCGATGCTCGATCGCGCAGGTAGATATTTCTCCAAGCGCAGCGGTGAAGGCCTCCTCCACTCTTGCGCGGTCCCCCGGATGGATCAACGCCAGAAAACCGGGGTACGTCGGCTGGAAATGGGCTGGATCGGTTTCGAAGATACGGTAGGTTTCCTCGGACCAGGTTACGTTCAATTCCGTCAGTTCGGCTTCCCAACTGCCTATTTTCGCCACGGCCTGGGCCTCGATCAAACGGGTGTGCTCCAAATTCACCTGGCGGGCCAGCTCGCGCTGCTCGCGCTCGGCTCGTTTGCGAGCGGTGACATCGCGCGCGAAACCGACGACGATTTCCTTTCCATCGATACGCAAGTACCGGCGCGCCACCTCGATCGGGAAGACTGAACCGTCCTTGTGGTGAAAGGTGCGTCCTTCGGTTTCCGTTGTGGTATGCCCCGGACCAAGCGCCCTGGCCGCGTCGAATCGCCACCGCTGTTCTGCTTCCGTCATTTCCACATTGGTGTCCATCGTTCGCATGCCGAGCAGCTCCCCCCGCGAATAACCCAGCATTCGGCAGCCGGTCTCGTTGACGTCGAGATAGCGGAACGTATCGAAATCCATCAAGAAGATGCCGTCCTGCGAAGTCTGCACGGCCATGTGGAAACGATACAGGACTTCCTCGGCCCGCTTGCGCTCGCTTATGTCGCGTGCGATTTTCGAGACGCCGATAATTTTCATCGCTCCATCAACCGCGCCGTCGGAACCCCAGATCGGGGAAATGGTCACGGAAACGGGAAAGGTCTGGCCGTCTTTGCGCATGCGGACGGTTTCGAAATGCTGGGAAAGTTCGCCTTTTACAACGCGGGCCATAATCTCGAGTTCCTCTGCCTGGCGATCCAGCGGGATGATCATGCCGACGGACTTGCCGAGCGCTTCCGCGACCGTATATCCAAACATCTTCTCCGCGGACGGATTCCAGTCGGTGATGATTCCCCGCAGATCCTTGGCAATGATGGCGTCGTCCGTTGACTCCACGATGGCTGCAAGCCGTTTGACGGTGGTTTCCGTGCTCCGGCGCTCTTCTTCGCGTGCAAAATTATCCAGCGCAAACGATACGTTGATGGCGGCCTCGACCAGCAACGAGATTTCCATGTCCTGGAAAAATCCCGTTTCGGTCGCATAGACCGCCAGCGTGCCGCGAACCTCGCCCTTCAATCTGACCGGAAACACGGCGGCCGCGCGGAATCCACGAATCTCCGCCTTCGCGCGAAACGGCAGGGTGGCTGGATCGCCGAGAAAGTCGTTGCAGATATACGGTTTGGCATCGCGAAATGCCCTTCCAGCGAGGCCCTGTCCTTCGGGCCGATCGTCCGTGTAAATCGTGACACCCTGAAGATAACCGCCATCGTCGCCCGACTGCGCCACCGGGACCAGCCTGTGGCTCGCTGGCTCGTTCCATCCGATCCAGGCCATGCGAAATCTGCCATGTTCGACCAGGACGTCGCAAACCTTCTGGAACAACTCGTCGCGTGTCCGCATCCAGATGATGGCCTGATTGATCTGACTGAGCGCCGCATAAAGCCGCCTGAGCCGCTCGTTTTCCGCCTCGTGCCTCTTGCGCTCGCTGATGTCCTTGGCCGTTTCCAGCGCAGCCGGCTGCGCATCAAGCTCGAACGGCACGCCGGCAACTTCGACGTCTACCGCGGTCCCGTCCGCCCTGATATAGACCTGCTCGCTGAGCGGAAGCATCTTCTTCATGTAAAGGTCCTGCATGCGCCGCTCGGCGATTTTTCGCCGTTCGGGATGCACGACCGACAAGCCGGATTGCCCGATGAGCGCGGCAGGGTCAGCCACCCGCATCAGTCGGACCATGGCCTTGTTGACGAAGACGATTTTCCCGTCCTGGTGCATGATCATCGCATCCGGCGACTGCTCGACCACGTTGCGCAGGCGCCCCTCGCTATCGCGCAATGCCCGGGTCATGTTCCGGGCGATCGCTTCCGCGCGCAGATTTGTCGAGGCCAGCACCCAAAGCATGCCAAACAACAAAAAGCTGATGGCAATGCCGGCCGCGGCTACGCTGGCCGCCCTGCTGCTTAGTCCGGTGTCGGCGAATCCCGGCAGCGCCCAAAACTCGAACTCCCAAGGCTGCCCGTAAACATCCTTGCCCGACCTCAGCATCAGCGCTTTGTCGGAGGCAGGCGTCCCACGCAAAGAGGGAAATATGGCGCTCCCGTTCGCGTCGGTGATTTGCACGGCGACGTGCAATTGGGAAGCCTTGGCCACAACGTCACCCCAGAACTTTTCGATGAGTATCGGGCAATACACGGCGCCGACGAATGCCGCCCTTCTCGCGTTGACGGCTGCGTCGGTTGGAAGCGCGTGCTTGTAAACCGGCAGGAAGAGAATGATGCTTTCGTGGGCCTCCTTTTCTCCGGCCTTGACCAGCGTTACGACGCCGCTCAGAGCCGGCTTGCCGGTATCGCGCGCGCGTTCCATCGCCAACTTGCGCCGTGGCTCGGAGTACATATCGAGGCCCAGAGCACGCGTGTCGCCGTTGTGTGATGCGGTAAACCGGATCGGCACATAGATAGCGCGATCGCCGGCGGGCCAGATTTTGTAATCGCTTTGATCCTGCCGGCGCATTGGGCGTACATAGGCGTTCGCGTCCTCACGGCGAACTTCCGCAGCCAGGCCAATGCCGAAGGTGCCCGCATGGTAGGTTTCGATCTCCTGATTTTTCTGGAAGGTGCGCCATTCTTCCCGGCTGATTTTTTTTGCGGCCAGCACAAATGCGCGGCTGGCCTGCAGGCCTTCTTCGATATGGGCCATGTGCTCGCGGACGTCGTCGGCAATGTCCTTCACCGCGGAGCCGAATCGCTGATCGAGCTGCTGCGCAGCTTCCTGGCGGGCCAATTCGAAGGCGCTAAAGGTTACGGCCAGGGATAAGGCGAGCACGACGAAGGCCAGGCCCCGACCGGAAAATATCCGGGGCACACGCTGCCCCGGATAGGCTGGGTTGCCTCCGCTGCCGACATCGGAAGTTGGACCTGGACTGCCATTTTGGGTGACTGTTGACGGGCGCATCGGCTGCTAGTATATCGACACAAGTGCGCGCTTCGTTTTGCTTTCCGAACCGGATGCAAACCAGGCCGGGGGCGCGACTTCAGTGACCCGCTGTCTTAAATCTTTGTTTGCATTGGCCCACAGCCGACTGCATTGCGGCCGACGCGCGTCGGTGTGGCCAAGCGGTAATGGGATACGGCGCGTACCCAATTTCAGAGGGTACCCGGAGTGGCGCCTGAAACAGGATGGGAGCGAGAAGATTAGCCTAACGACTTGATTCCATGTTTCTTCTTTAGAATCTCGCCATTGCACGCCATGCAGGTACGCTACCAGGCTGCGCTACGCCCCGAATCGAACGGCGATTATTGATATAGCAGAGGACCGCCGCACGCGATCAGGCGCGCAGCAGGTCGAGGACGTTCTGGAGTTCGCGGCGCAACAGCGTCGCGGTCAGTTTCGTCGAGATCGATTTTCCCTGCACCGCGGACTCGTCGAGCCGGGCGCGGGCACCACTGATGGTGAAACCCTGTTCGTAGAGCAGTTCTCGGATGCGGCGTATCAGCAGCACTTCATGGTGCTGGTAGTAGCGGCGGTTGCCGCGCCGCTTGACGGGCTTCAACTGGGTGAATTCCTGCTCCCAGTAACGCAACACATGCGGCTTGACGCCGCAAAGCTCGCTGACCTCACCGATGGTGAAGTAGCGCTTGGCAGGAATCGGGGGCAGCTGGGTCTTAGGACTGCTGCTGTGGCTGCTGCTGCTGTCCACCGTAGTTCTTCTCGACCATCGCCTTCAGTTTCTGACTGGCGTGGAATGTGACGACGCGACGTGCGGTAATCGGAATTTCTTCCCCGGTCTTGGGATTGCGACCCGGACGCTGCGGTTTGTCGCGCAACTGGAAGTTGCCGAAGCCCGAAAGCTTCACACCGTCCCCGCTTTCCAGGGCGATGCGGACTTCCTCGAAAAAGGACTCGACCATGTCCTTGGCTTCGCGCTTGTTGAGACCGACTTTCTCGAACAACAGATCCGCCAGGTCTGCTTTGGTCAGTGTCATGAATTCCCCTTATTGTCTGAGCTTGGCGCCGAATTCTTGTTCCAGAACCTTAAGTAATCCCGCAGTCGCGGCATCTACCTCGGTATCTGTAAGTGTTTTTTGAGTATCTTGCAATAACACTCGGAAAGCAAGACCTTTTTTCCCCTTTTCAATCTTCTCGCCGCGATACAGATCGAACACCGATATGTCATCGACTATCGAGGACCCGGACCGCCACAATGCATCCAGCATGTCCTGGACGGAGGTCATTTCGTCGACGCTGAAGGCCAGATCGCGCCGAACCGGCTGGAATTTGCAGACTTCCCGGTAGGCCGGCAGGTCCAGGGTGCGCAACGGTTCCGCGTCCACCTCGAACAGCACGGCTGGCCCCGGCAAGCCGTATTTCGTCCGCCACTGGGGATGCAATTCGCCGATAAAGCCGACTTCCCGGCTTTCGATAAGCACCCGGGCGCTGCGTCCCGGATGCAGAGCCGGATGGCTCGCGGCCTCGAAACGGGCCGCCAGAGGTGCGACCAGGTTCTGCAGGTCGTTCTTCACGTCGAAGAAGTCCACCATCCGCCCCGGCTCTCCCCACTGTTCCGGCGCCGCGGTGCCATAGGCCAGGGCGGCTACCCGGACGGGCTGCCGTATCCCGCCAACATCGAGGTTGCCGTCCTGGACGCGGGCATCGCGCAGAAATGCCCGGCCGACTTCGAACACCCGGACCCGATCCAGTTTCCGGTTGAGGTTATAGCGCACGGTTTCCAGGAGCCCGCCGATCAGGCTTGAGCGCATGACCGCCAGTTGGCTGGCGATAGGATTCAGCAGCTTGATGGGATGGCTGTTGCCCGCCAGATCGGACTCCCAGGCGGACTCCACGAAACTGTAATTGACGACTTCCTGATAGTCCGCCGCCGCCAGCTTCGAACGCAGATCGTGTAAAGAGCGCCTGCGCTCTGCGGTACCTGCCATGATTGCCGGCGCCACGGGGGGATTCGCGGGAATGCGTTCGAAGCCGTAGACCCGCGCGACTTCCTCGATCAGGTCTTCCTCGATTTCGATATCGAAACGGTAGGAAGGCGGTGTCACGACAAAAGCTTCCTTCTCGCCCGTACCCTCCCGGCCTGCCTGCAGGCCCAGGCGCCGGAAGATGTCCGCCATCTCGTCGCCGGTCACCGGCACGCCGATGATCTTGCGGGCCCGGGCCGCGCGCATCTTCACCGGCTTGCGTTGCGGGAACTGCGCCACGGTATCCACAACCGGCCCCGGCTCACCACCGCAGATATCCAGGATCAATCGCGTGGCGCGTTCGATGCCCGTGATGTTGTTGTCGTAATCCACGCCTCGCTCGAAGCGGTGTGAAGCATCGCTGGTGAAGTTATAGCGGCGCGCCCGGCCGGCAATGGCTTCCGGGAAGAAAAATGCGGCCTCGAGGAAGATGTTGCGGGTATCAAGCTCCGCCTTGGTGCTGTCCCCACCCATGATTCCCGCCAGCCCGATCGGCCCGCTGTGGTCGGTAATGGCAAGAACGGATTCGTCGAGCTCGACGACTTGCTCGTTAAGCAGTTTCAGTTTCTCGCCCTTGCGGCCGAACCGCACGTCGATGCCGCCCTTGAGCTTGTCGAGGTCGTAGACGTGCAGGGGCCGACCGCGCTCCAGCATCACATAATTCGTCACATCCACCAGCGCGGAGATGGAACGCTGCCCTGCGCGCTCCAGTCTCTGTTTCATCCACTCCGGGACGGCCGCTTTGGCGTTGACGTTGCATATCACCCTTCCGGTAAAGCGCCCGCAGCCCCACGGATCGGAAATCTTCACTGGAAAGCTGGCATCGCTTTTCTTCGGCACCGCCTCAGCTTCCGGCGAACGCAGAGGCGCGCCGGTCAACGCGGAAACCTCGCGCGCGATGCCGAGCACCGACAGGCAGTCCGCGCGGTTCGGTGTCAGCTTGAGCGTGAGCAGCTTGTCGTCCAGGGCCAGTAAGTCGCGCACGTCGCGCCCCGGCTGAGCGTCGTCCGCAAGCGCCAGCAGGCCGCCGTGATCCTCAGAGAGTCCAAGCTCACGTGACGAACAAAGCATGCCGTGGCTTTCGACGCCTCGCATGCTCGCCGCCTTGATCTCCAGCGGCTTGTCTGCCGACTCCCCCGGCAGTTTCGCGCCGACCAGTGCGCAGGGCACTTTCATCCCGACCACCACGTTCGGCGCGCCGCAGACGATGTTGAGGGGCGCGCCTTGTCCGGCATCCACCTGACAAACCTTGAGCCGGTCGGCGTTCGGATGCTTTTCCGCACCCAGGATTTTTCCGACCACTACGCCTGTGAACGGCGGCGCGACACTCGCGACCTGCTCGACTTCCAGGCCTGACATTGTAAGAACGTGAGCCAGCCGTTCCGTCGTCAGCGGCGGATCAACCAGGGTTCGCAACCATTTCTCAGAGAATTGCATTCGCTCCGTCCCCGCTGCTCAGTTGAACTGCGCCAGGAAGCGCAAGTCGCCGTCGTAAAACAGGCGCAGGTCATCGATGCCATAACGCAGCATCGTCAGGCGTTCGAGACCGCTGCCGAAAGCGAATCCGACGTAGCGTTCGGGATCGAGCCCGAAGTTGCGTACTACGTTTGGGTGCACCTGACCGGCGCCGGAAATTTCCAGCCAGCGGCCTTTCAGCGGACCGCTGTCGAAGGCCATGTCGATTTCAGCGGAGGGTTCTGTGAACGGGAAGAACGATGGACGGAAACGGACCTGCAGGTCGTCGGATTCGAAAAAGCGCCGCAGGAAATCCGTGTACACGCCCTTGAGGTCGGCAAAACTGATGTGCTCGTCGATCCACAGGCCTTCGACCTGGTGGAACATGGGCGAGTGCGTTGCGTCGCTGTCGACGCGATACGTCCGGCCCGGCGCGATCACCTTGATGGGCGGCTTGTGCATGCGCGCGTAACGTACCTGCATCGGGCTGGTATGGGTGCGCAGCAGCAGGCCGCCCTCGACATAGAAGGTGTCGTGCATGGAGCGCGCGGGATGGTTCTCCGGCTGGTTCAATGCCGTGAAATTGTGCCAGTCCGTTTCGATTTCCGGGCCGTCGGCGATGTCGAAGCCGATCGAATGAAAGATATCCTCCACGCGTTGCCAGGTGCGGATTACCGGATGAATGCCGCCGAGGGCGCGCCCGCGCCCCGCCAGCGTGACGTCCAGAGCTTCCTGTGCCAACTGCGCTTCGAGCGATTGGCATTGGATGGCTTCGCGGCGTGCCGCGAGCAGGGCTTCGACCTGCACTTTCGCCTGGTTGATGCGGGCACCTTCCGCAGGCCGCTGGTCCGCGGGAAGCTTGCCAAGGTTCTTGAGTAGTTCGGTGAGCACGCCGATCTTGCCCAGGTAGCGCGCCTTGACCTGCTCGAGTTGCGCCGCCTCGGCTACGCCGTCGAACACCAACTTTGCTTCAGCGACAATGGATTCGAGATCCTGCATGTTCCCTTATGCGCTTGTGCTTGCCATTGCGGGATAAAAAAAGGAGGCCCGTGAGCCTCCTTTTCCGTCTTGCTTCCGATTCAGGCGCCGAGGCTGGCTTTTGCCTGACTCGCGATCTTTTCAAAAGCCGGCTTGTCGAACACCGCGATGTCTGACAGCACCTTGCGATCCACTTCGATCGCCGCCTTTTTCAGGCCGTTGATGAGCGTGCTGTAAGTCATGCCGAATTCCCTGGCGGCCGCATTGATGCGCACGATCCAGAGCGCGCGAAAGTCGCGCTTTTTGTTGCGGCGATCACGGTAAGCATACTGCCCGGCGCGCATGACCGCCTGCTTGGCGATCCTGTAGACATTGTTGCGGCGGCCGCGAAATCCCTTCGACTTTGCGAGAACCTTCTTGTGACGTGCATGGGCGGTTACGCCACGTTTGACTCTTGGCATGATTTTCCTCCCTTACGCGTAAGGCAGCATCGCGCGGATGTGCCCGTGATCGGATGGGCTCACCGCAGTCGAGCCACGCAGGTGACGCTTGCGCTTGGTCGACTTCTTGGTGAGGATGTGCCGCAGGTTGGCCTGCGCACGCTTGAACTTCCCGTTGCCGCGAGCCTTGAAACGCTTGGCCGCGCCGCTCTTTGACTTGAGCTTGGGCATTATTTCCCTACTCCTTCGTTTTAGCCTGACTCCAGGCGTCCCCGACGGGGCGCTTTGTTGCCTGGGAATCACTTGTTATGGGCACCAGCCCACCGGTTGAAGACAACCGCGGGCCGGCCCGACTTACGCGCACCGTTTTCCGGTTGCGCCTTACTGCTTCTTCTTCGGCGACAGAACCATGATCATCTGCCGCCCTTCCATCTTCGGAAACTGCTCAACCACGCCGTGTTCCGCCAGGTCACCCCTGACGCGCTCAAGGAGCTTGATGCCGAATTCCTGGTGCGCCATTTCCCGGCCGCGGAAACGCAATGTGACTTTCGTCTTGTCGCCTTCACCCAGGAAACGGATCAGGTTGCGAAGCTTGATCTGGTAGTCGCCCTCGTCCGTGCCTGGACGGAATTTGACTTCCTTGACCTGGATCTGCTTCTGCTTCAGCTTGGCTTCGTGCTTCTTCTTTGCCTCGCTGTACTTGAACTTGCCGAAATCCATGAGCCTGGCCACCGGTGGTATGGCGGTCGGCGCAATTTCAACCAGATCAATTTCCAGTTCTTCGGCCATCGTATTGGCCTGTGCGGTGGCGACTACACCGAGTGACTCACCCTTTATTCCGATGAGCCGGACCTCCAGCGCGGTAATCTCGCCGTTGATCCTTACGTCCCTGTCCTGAGCGATAAGCAGGCCTCCATTAAAAAATTAAGCCGCACCATCCGTCCGGGGCAACTCGGATTTCAGCCGCTCGACAAAAGCAGTCTGCGACATCTGACCGAGATCAACCCCTGCACGGGTTCGCACGGCAATAACGTTTGCAGCAACCTCCTTGTCACCCACGATGACCTGGTAGGGCAGCTTCTGCAAACTATGTTCCCGAATTTTATAGGTAATTTTCTCGTTTCTCAAGTCCGCCACGGCCCGAAAGCCGGCCTTGCGCAGGTTTTCCGCCACTTGGCCCGCATAGGCGGCCTGGTGTTCCGAGATATTAAGGACCACAACTTGCTCCGGAGCCAGCCACAACGGTAATGCCCCGGCGTAGTTTTCGATCAAAATCCCTATGAAACGCTCCATGGACCCGAGGATCGCCCGGTGCAGCATGACCGGGATCCTGCGGCTGTTGTCCTCCGCGATGTATTCCGCGCCCAGTCTGCCAGGAAGCGCAAAATCGATCTGCAGGGTGCCGCATTGCCAGACCCGGCCGATCGAATCCTTGAGCGAAAATTCGATTTTCGGCCCATAAAAGGCCCCTTCGCCGGGGTTTAAGTCCCATTTCAGGCCTTTTGCGTCGAGCGCGCTCTTCAGCGCAGCTTCTGCCCTATCCCAGGTTTCATCGCTGCCAATGCGCTTGGCGGGCCGGGTGGAGAGCTTGATAAGGATCTCATTGAAGCCAAAATCGGTATAGACCTTCTGCAGCAGATCGATGAAGTCCGCCGCCTCCCCCTGCACCTGTTCCTCGGTACAGAAGATATGGGCGTCGTCCTGGGTAAAGGCGCGTACGCGCATGATCCCGTGCAAGGCGCCGGAGGGTTCGTTGCGGTGGCAGGCACCGAACTCCGCCAACCGCAGCGGCAGATTGCGGTAGCTCTTGAGGCCCTGATTGAATATCTGCACGTGGCCGGGACAGTTCATCGGCTTCACCGCATAGTCGCGCTTTTCCGACTCGGTGGTGAACATCAATTCCCGGTAGTTCTCCCAATGGCCTGAACGCTCCCAAAGCGAGCGGTCCATCACCTGCGGGGTGCGGACTTCCTGATAGCCGTGCCGGGACAGCGTCCAGCGCATGTACTGCTCCACCTGCTGCCAGATCGCCCAGCCTTTCGGATGCCAGAACACCATCCCGGGAGCCTCGTCCTGGGTATGGAACAGATCCAGATGCTTGCCAAGCTTGCGGTGGTCGCGCTTTTCGGCTTCCTCAATGCGGAACAGGTAGGCGTCCAGGTCTTCCTTCTTCGCCCAGGCGGTACCGTACACGCGCTGGAGCATTTCGTTCTTCGAGTCGCCACGCCAGTAGGCGCCAGCCACCTTCAGCAGCTTGAAGACTTTGAGCTTGCCCGTCGACGGCACGTGCGGGCCACGGCACAGGTCGGTGAAATTGCCCTGCGAGTAAAGCGAAATCGGCTCATTGCCGGGAATCGCTTCGATGATCTTCGCTTTGTAGATTTCGCCCTGCTTCAGGAAAAAGTCAACCGCACGGGCGCGGTCCCACACGTGGCGTTCGACCTTGATGTCGCGCCTGGCGATTTCCCCCATACGCAGTTCGATCGCGGCCAGATCGTCCGGCGTGAATGGGCGTTTGTAGGAAAAATCGTAGTAGAAGCCGTCCTCGATCACCGGCCCGATGGTTACCTGAGCATCGGGATAAAGCTCCTTCACGGCGTGAGCGAGCAGGTGTGCGGTCGAATGGCGCAGCATGTCCAGCCCGGCTGGATCCTTGTCGGTGACGATCGTGACGTCGGCGTCGTGGTCGATCGCATAAGAAGTGTCGACCAGCTTGCCGTCGACCTTGCCCGCAAGTGCGGCCTTGGCGAGTCCGGCGCCGATCGACGCGGCGACCTCGGCCACGGTGACCGGCTTGTCGAAGGGTTTTTGCGATCCGTCTGGCAATCGAATATTCAGCATACGAAGGCTTGAATAAAAAAAGTGCGGTCGAACCGCACTTTTTATAAAACTCATGGAAAGGGGTTCAGTTGCGAAGCTGCAGCGCCGTCGTGCAAGTTCGGAAACTCATCTTTCGTCCTTCCCTCAAGGAAGAAGAAGAAGTTGGTAGGCGCGATTGGACTCGAACCAACGACCCCCACCATGTCAAGGTGATGCTCTAACCAACTGAGCTACGCGCCTACGGAACGGCGGATTCTAACGGAAACGCGCGGGCGGTACAAACCCCGCCATGGGGCGGATCGCCAATTACGGGTCCTGGATGACAGACCTGGATGATTGGCCCTAGCGGCGGCGGGCCGATTCCACGCCGTCAATGTCCCGGACCAGCGCCAGCAAGCGTTTGAGCTGCACCTGGTCTCCAACTTCGAGAGTGAAGGCCATGCGTGCATTCAGATCGTGACTGTAGGACGCTGACGAAGCGACCCGCACCTTCTCGCGCGTGAAAATATCGAGGATGTCGCGCATCAGGGCGGGGTGGCTGCCGGCGATGATCTCGACATCCACCGGGAACCGCGACTCGCCGGTCTTGCCCCAGTCAGCCGCGATCAGCCGTTCGGCGGGCAGGCGCCCCACATTGGCGCAATCCTGACGATGTACGGTCACCCCCCGGCCCCGCGTCACGAAGCCGACGATCGGATCCGGAGGAACAGGCTTGCAGCAGCGTGCCAGCACCGTAAGCAGTTTGTCGACGCCGACGACCAGCACGCCGCTGGATAAGGACGGTCGCCGCGGAGTTATCACCGATGGCGCGGGAGTCGCCGGTTCCACGACGTGTAGTTCCAGCCCCAAGCCGATGTGTATCTGTCGCGGCGTCACCTCGCCTCGTCCGAGGGCGGCGAACAAATCCTCGACCTTGTCGAATTTCATTTGCGACGCCAGTTCGTCGAGGTTCTGGCTGGTCCTGCCGAGCCGCTGCAATTCCTTTTCAAGCGCTGCACGGCCGCCTGCGATGGCCTCAGTCAGATGCTGGCTGTTGAACCACTGTCTGACCTTGGCGCGCGCGCGGTTGCTTTTGATATAGCCGAGCGCCGGGTTGAGCCAGTCGCGGGAGGGCCCGCCCTCCTTCGCCGCGATGATTTCAACGCGCTGGCCGTTCGACAAGGCGCAGGTGAGCGGGACAATCTGCCCGTTCACCTTGGCACCGCGGCAGTGATGTCCGAGCTCGGAGTGCAGGTGATAGGCGAAATCCACCGGCGTCGCTCCCCGCGGCAGGTCAACGACCCGCCCTTGCGGCGTTACCACGTAGACACTGTCCTGGAACAACTCCGTCTTGAAGAACTCCGCCAGTTCGCCGGCATCGGCCAGTTCATCGCGCCAGTCCAGCACCCGCCGCAGCCAGGAGATCTTCCGGTCGAAGGCCGCGTCACCGCGCACCGCCTCCTTGTAGCGCCAGTGCGCCGCCACGCCCAGTTCCGCGTGCTGATGCATTTCCTCGGTGCGGATCTGCACTTCCAGCACCTTGTCTTCCGGCCCCACGACGGCGGTGTGCAACGAGCGATAGTCGTTAGCCTTGGGCTTGGCGATATAGTCGTCGAATTCGCGCGGGATCGGGATCCAAAGGTTGTGTACCAGGCCGAGCACCGCGTAGCAATCCTTGATGTCGTCGACCAGCACGCGGACGGCTCGGACGTCGAACAGGTCCTCCAGTCCTCCGCCCTTGCGCTGTAATTTGCGCCAGATGCTGTAGATGTGCTTTGGACGCCCGCTGACTTCGGCCCTGATTCCGGCCCGTGCCAGTTCCTCGCGCAGCAGGCGCGTGACCCCGGCCAGGTAGGATTCGCGGTTAACCCGCTTTTCGTCCAATTGCCGCGCCAGGTCCTTGTACGTGTGCGGCTCGACGCAGCGGAACGCCAGGTCCTCGAGTTCCCATTTGAATTGCCATACGCCGAGGCGGTTGGCCAGCGGCGCAAACAGATCGAGCGCGTCACGCGCCGCTTCTGTGCGTTCGTGCTCGCTGCCTCTGGCAACCAGTTCGCGCATGCGCTGGAGCTGGTCGGCGAGCTTGATCAGCACCACGCGCACGTCCTGCACCATCGCCAGCAGCATCTTGCGCAAAGATTCCATCTGCGAAGTGCGATCGGCCGGCTTGCCGCCGGTCTCTTCCACCCTGCCGCGCAGGATCTGGATCTGCGCCATGCTCAAGACGCCGTCCACCAGGACGAGAACCGGTGCGCCGAAAGCGGCTTCGAATTTTTCGCGCTCGGCGCGCGAAGCGAGCGGCGCGCCCAACAACAGGATTGCCGCGATGGCATCGCCGTCGACTTTCAGGGTAGCGAGCACACCCGCGGCTCCGCGCAAGTGGTCGATGAGCAACACTCCGTCCGGGTGAGCCCGGCCCGCGTAATTTTCCCGGGCCCAGGCATCCGCACGCGCGACCAGGTCCCGCTCGGCCGGCGACAGGCGGGAGGTCAGCGCCTCCAGCCAATCCACTCCCTGCACATCGCGGGTGATTTCCGTAACTTTGACCATTCAACTCATCCGGCAGGCGCGTTCAGCGGCTGCGCCAGTAACGCCGCTCCCTCTCGCGCCAGCTCTGCGAATCAATACCACTGGCGGTCATCCGGACCGAAACCGCCCCGGCGGCGTCGGTCCGCAGCATCTTCACGCCGCGCTGCCGGTACACCGCGACCACCGCAGGATGGGGATGGCCGAAGCGGTTGCGATAGCCCATCGCAAAAATGGCCAGCCGCGGCGAAACTGCGCCGACGAACTCGGGTGTGGAAGAAGTCCGGCTGCCATGGTGGGGTACGACAAGCACATCTGCGGGTAATTCGCGGCCATGGTCGCGCAGCAACGCCATCTCGCCCGCCCGCTCGACGTCCGCCGGCAGCAGCGCGCTGCCATACGGGGAAACGATCCTCAACACGCAGCTACGATCATTGTCTTTGCGCTGGCCGTCAGTATAGCTGGCCGCATCCGGGTGCAGAATTTCAAAACGCACGCCATCCCATTCCCAGGCCTGCCCGTCGATGCATTGGCGGCTCTCGCCAGCCGCTACGCTGATCGGATGGCCGGGCGACAAGGAAGATGAGAGCCAATCCACCGGCATCGCACGCAGCACGGACAGGGCGCCGCCGCTGTGATCCAGGTCGTCGTGGCTGACGATTGCTCCGTCCAGCCGTTTGATGCCTGCTGCCCGTAGATAAGGCACGACGATTCGGTCACCGGCATCGATGTCGCCGGAAAACGCTGGCCCGGCGTCATACAACAAGGCATGCCGGCTGGTACGCGCGACGACGGACAAGCCCTGGCCGACGTCGAGCACCGTCAGCCAGAGTTCCCCGTACAGCGGCCTGGCCGGTATTGCCAGAAACAGCGGCAGGAACAATAAGGCGCCGACCCAGCGTGCGGGCACTCCCCGCGGCAATAGCAGCCAGAGCGCGCCGGCGCCAGCCAGCGGGATCGCCCACGCGGGCGGCGCGTGCTGCTGCCAGACCGCTGCCGGGAGCGCATTGAGCCATTGCAACCAGGCCATGCAAAGCGTCATCACCCAATGCGCGCCGATTGCCACCCAGTCAGCAGGTACCACCGCGGCCAACAGCGAGAGCGGCACGACGACGAGGCTTACCAGCGGAATGGCCAGGGCGTTCGCCAAGGGGGAAATGATGGAAATCTGCTGAAACATGGCGAGCAGCAGTGGGATCAGCGCCAAGGTCACCGCCCATTGGATCCGCATCCATGCTACCGCCCAGTGCACCCGGCCAAGGCGGCCCCCGCCCGCCAGCATGATGACCGCCACGGCGCCGAACGAAAGCCAGAATCCCGGAGAACTCACGGCCATCGGATCGATCGCGATCGCTAACGCGGCTGCCAAAGCCAGGACCGCCAGCGGCCGGATCGCCCAACCCATCCATAGCGCGACGGCAACGACGGCAAGCATGTATACGGTTCTCTGCGCGGGGACCGCGAATCCCGCCAGGGCCGCGTAGCCGGCTGCGCTGAAAAATCCGGCGACGGTGGCCGCGCGCAGCGCCGGCAGCCGGGTGACGAGCGCGCTGGAGCGGCGCCAAAGGCGCAGCACCAGCATGAACGCAAGGCTTGCGACCATCGTTATGTGCAGGCCCGAAATGCTCATCAGGTGATTGACGCCGGTGCGTGTGAATATCTGCCACTGCGCAGGCGGTATCGCGCGCTGGTCGCCGATGACCAGCGCGACGATGACGCCGGCGTAAGGCCGGTCGCCCAGTGCGCGAAGCAGCTTGGTCCGGAGCGATTCGCGCAGGCGTTCGAGCAGGTAGCCGGGACGATAAACCGTCGCTTCAAGCAGGCGGGGTTCCGATTTCGCCGCCACGTAACCCGTCGCACGGATGCCCCGCTCCAGCATCCACGCTTCGAAATCGAAGCCGTCCGGGTTCGACGTGCCGTGCGGACGGCGCAGCCGCACAACCAGGCGCCAGCGCTGGCCCGCATGCAGATCGGGCGCGACCTGCCCGTTTTCCGCGTGATACCAGGCCAGGGAAACGTGAGAAGGGACCGAGGCGCCCAGCGTATAGACCTGTTCGACATCGAAGCGGAAGCGCACGCCGCGCTCGAACGGTTGTGTCATTTCGGCCACCACGCCGCGCAGTTCCACGTCGCGGCCCTCCCATGCCTCATCCAGCGAGTCGCCAAGCTTCCAGTCCGCAACGGCTGCCGCCCAAAAGAATCCGGCCAATCCGCAGCAGAGGATCGCCAGCGGGCGTGCAAGCCTGGCAGCGCCCGGCCGGCTGCCCCTGGTCAGCCCCCAGGCCAACACCGCCAGCGGAACCAATGCCGTGGCGCTGGTCAAACGGGGAAGCAGGGGTTGCTGCTGCAACCACCACGCTCCGAGAACAAAAGCAGCCGACTCAACAATCATGGGAGCCGGCTCTCGATCCGGTACAATCAGCCACGCTTATGCCTCGCAAGTATTTTCGCAAGTATCTTCCCAGTCACGAAAGTATCCGCGGGAACCGGTATCTCCGCTTTCTCGGTTCCTCGCTGCATCATCCGAACCTGTGGCACCTGAATCGCAAATCGGTAGCCGGCGGAGTGGCAGTCGGATTCTTCTGCGGACTGATCCCCGGACCGCTGCAAATGCTTTCCGCCGCGTTGTTCGGCGTCCTTTTCCGGGTGAACCTGCCTGTCGCAGTGATCCTCACCTGGTACACCAATCCATTCACCATCGTCCCGCTTTACTACATTGCCTACAAGCTGGGCATGTTCGTCACCGGCGGTGGCGATGCCCGCCTGCCACGCATGGAAATAGACCTGCTCGACCTGCCGCTGGCGCAGTGGGCACCGGCCTTGATCCAATGGATGGCCTCTCTCGGAAAGCCCTTCCTGGCCGGGCTGTTTCTTCTTGCCCTCATGCTCGCGGTCGCTGGCTATCTGACGGTCATCGCGGGGTGGCGCGCCTACGTTATGTTTTCCTGGAACAAGCGCAACCGTGCGCGGGCTGCGGCAAGCCGGCACTGACTGTACGGCTGCATCCTGTCGCGCGTGAATTTTGGCGTGTATACCCGATTCGCCTCTACACGATAGCCGGTGACGTCCTGCTCGGCAACGTAAAATCCCCGTTGAATCATGACGCCATCCTACTGGAACGATGCCACCAGCGAACTCGCGCGGCGCGATCCGGTTCTGGAGGTCCTGATCCGCAACAACGAAGGTCCCCACCTGGAAAGCCGCAGCGACGCATTCACCACGCTGGCGCGCTCCATCATCGGCGAGCAGATTTCGGTGCAAGCCGCGGAAAGCGTCTGGCAGAAACAGCTGGAGTCGGTCGGCGCGCTGGGTCCCGCTGCCATCGTGCGCATGGATCCTTCGAAACTGCGCGCCTGCGGACTGTCCAGCAAGAAATCAGGCTACCTGATCGATCTCGCGGAACATTTCCTTGACGGATCGCTGGCGCAACAGGAATGGGGCGAGCGCGATGACGAGCATCTGATCGCGGAACTGACGAAGATAAAGGACATCGGCCGCTGGATTGCCGAAATGTTCCTGATCTTCTTCATGCTGCGCCCGGACATCCTGCCCGCCGACGATATCGGGCTGCAGCGGGCAATGAGCCTGCATTACATCAACGCCAAGCCTCTTTCCAAGCTCAAGATCCGCCAGATAGCCACCGAATGGCAGCCTTGGCGCACAGTCGCCACCTGGTATCTGTGGCGCTCGCTCGATCCGATACCGGCGGTAGGCTAGAGGATTTGGATCTTCCCTCTTTCCTCACGCCTCCAGCCTGTTACTTTAACTTCCCGTCCTCCAGGTGCAGCGTCTGCTGCATCCTTCCCGCAATCGCCATGTCGTGGGTGACCACGACGAAACTGATCGACAGTTCGCGGTTCAATTCCAGCATCAGGTCGAGAACACCCTCCGCAGTGCGCCGATCGAGGTTGCCCGTCGGTTCGTCGGCGAGCACGCAGGCCGGTTCCGTGACCAGGGCGCGGGCCAATGCGGCGCGCTGGCGCTCGCCGCCGGATAGCTCGCCCGGCGTATGCGTCACCCGTGCGGCGAGACCGACGCGTTCCAGGATGCGCATCGCGCGACTCGAGGCCTCTTCGACCGGCAAGCGACGCACCAGCAGCGGCATCGCAACGTTCTCCAGCGCGGTAAATTCCGGCAGCAGGTGATGAAACTGATAGACGAAGCCCAGCCCCCGGTTGCGCAGGCGGCCCTTTTCGGTTTCGTTCAACTCGTCCAGCCTGTGTCCCAGCACGCTGATTTCCCCGGCACTGGGCGCATCGAGCCCACCCAGCAGGTGCAGCAGCGTGCTCTTGCCCGACCCCGACGCGCCGACGATGGCAATCGTCTGGCCACGGGCGATCTCGAGGTCGATGCCGCCGAGCACCGGCACGGAATAGTCGCCCTGGCTGAATATTTTCTGCAGTCCGCGGCAAGACAGGACGATGTCACTCATAGCGCAATGCCTCCGCGGGATTCACGCGGGAAGCGCGGAAACTCGGGTAGAGCGTCGCCAGCAGGCTGAGCACGAAGGAGGTGGCGGCAATGACCATCACATCAGACAGGTGCAGGTCGGAAGGCAGGTCGCTGATGTAGTAGACGTCCTTGGCGAGGAACTGCACGCCGAACGCGTGTTCGATGGCGGGAACCACAACGTCGATGTTCAACGCCAGCAGGGTACCGCCGACGATACCGACGAGCGTTCCGATGACGCCGATAAGCGCGCCCTGGATGATGAAAATCTTCATGATCTCGACCGGCGCGGCGCCGAGCGTGCGCAGGATAGCGATGTCTGCGCGCTTGTCTGTAACCGCCATGACCAGGGTCGATACGATGTTGAACGCCGCCACGGCCACGATCAGGAGCAGGATGATGAACATGACCCGCTTTTCAATCTGCACCGCGCGGAAGAAATTTGCGTGGCTGCGAGTCCAGTCGGTGACGTACACATCCGCGTCCAGCGTCTCCGTGAGTTCGCGGGCTACCGTCGGCGCACGAAACAAGTCTTGCAGCTTAAGCCTGATGCCCGAAACCTTTTCGTCCAGGCGATAGAGCTTTTGCGCGTCAGCCAGGTGTATCAGCGCCAGGCCCGCGTCGTATTCGTACATGCCGACCTCGAAGATTCCGACCACTTCGAACTGCTTGAGCCGCGGCATGATCCCCGCGGGCGTCACCTGCCCCTGCGGAGCAATAAGCACGATTTTGTCGCCTGTGCGCGCGCCGATGCTCATCGCCAGTTCGCTGCCCAGGACGATGCCGAAAGTCCCGGCGCGCAACGCACCGAGCTTTCCGGTTTTCATGTGCCGGCCGATGTCCGCGACCTTGTCCTCGTCCTCCGGCAGCACGCCGCGCACGATCGTGCCCTGCACCGTCTGGCGATGCGATATCAGTCCCTGCGCCATCACGTATGGGGCCGCGGCCACGACTTCAGGGTTCTTCCCCGCCTGCCGGGCGACACGCTTCCAGTCCGGCAGCGAGGCCCCCATGCCGGCGATCTGCACGTGGGAAGCCACGCCGAGTATGCGGGCGCGCAACTCCTTCTGGAAACCGTTCATCACCGACAGCACCACGATCAGCGCGGCCACACCGAGCGCGATGCCGAGCATGGATGTGACGGAAATGAAGGAGATGAAATGGTTGCGCCGCTTGGCGCGCGTGTAGCGCAGCCCGACGAACAGTTCGTAGGGCGTCAGCATGAGTAAAGGGGGGGCATCAAACGCATCGTTTTCGAATGGCGAGCCGAAGTCTGCCACATTCCGCCGCGGCTGACTAAGCGTAGACGTGGCACGTCAGGAATGGCGGCGCTGCGTGCTACACTCATCGAGCTTCTCCCGCCCGATTCTCGTGCGCCCGGTTCTCGTGCCCAACGTCACCCTGTTCATCCCTTCCCTGCCACCGCCCCCCCTGGACGGTTTCGGAGAACCTTCCCCGCAGCGCTTTCCGGCACTTGAACGGATTGTGGCCCGAGGACGTGCGGGCAGTTCGGATTGCATGACCTTGACCGCCTGGCTTTGCGAAAGTTTCGGTATCAGGCGGCAACTGGACTGGCCCGCCGCGCCCATTTCCCTGCAAGGTGAAGGCGAGGACCCCGGCCGCAGCTTCTGGCTGTGCGCGAGTCCTGTGCACTTGCAGGTGCACCGGGACCAACTGGTGCTGCTCCCGCCCGCTTCGCTGTTGATTCCAGCGACAGAATCGCAAGCCCTGCTCGAAACCCTGAACCGACACTTTTCCGTGGATGGCCTGCTGTTTGTCGCGCCCCATCCGCAGCGCTGGTACCTGCGACTGCCTTCCTTCCCAGACCTGCACACGGTTGCACTGGACGATGCCATCGGCCGCGACATCAACCGGCTGCTGCCGACTGGTGACGACTGCATGCATTACCACGGTCTGTTCAACGAGGTACAAATGTTGCTGCACGCTCACGCGGTCAATGAAAACCGTGAACAATCGGGAGCCCTGGCGATCAATAGCGTCTGGTTCTGGGAGGGCGGCACCCTGCCTCCGGCAACCCGCGCTTCCTGGACCGGAGCCAGAGGCGACCTTCCCTTGCTGCGGGGCCTTTGCCACCTGGGGAATGTTCCCGTCGCCAGCCTGTCCACCGGCCTGAATTTCCCCGATACCGGCAACATCCTTGTGGTATTGCCGGAAGGGCCTCCCGGCGACCGCTCGGATTGGGCCATGCACATGACCAGACTTGAGCAGGATTGGGTCGCGCCCCTGCTGCAGAAACTCCGTGCCGGAAAAATCCAACGCCTCGACGTCGTCACAGTCCAATCCGGCCAGGCGCGGCACTGGACGGTTTCTGCGCGCGACCTCTGGAAATTCTGGGTACCTGCCGGACCGCTGGCCGGCCAGCTCGGCACGGCCGAACCATGAACGCACCGCGCATCGTTACCCGCGATGTCCCGCAACGTGCTTACGAGGAGCTGCTGGCCAACGGCATACCGCCGGTACTGGCGCGGATCTACGCGGCCCGGGGCATCGCCCATCTGCGCCAGCTCGACACCTCGCTCGCCGGCCTGCTGCCCATGGATAGCCTGCAGCATTGCACCACCATGGCAGCACTGCTTGCGGATGCCATCGCAGCCGGCAAACGCCTGCTCATCGTCGCCGACTATGACGCGGACGGCGCCACGGCATGCGCCGTCGGCATCAACGCGCTGCGGGCGTTCGGCGCGCAAGTCGATTACCTGGTGCCGAACCGGTTCGAATACGGCTACGGGCTCACGCCCGAAATCGTTCGCCAGGCCGTCGCGGGCAAACCCGATTACCTGATCACCGTCGACAACGGCATTGCATCGGTGGAAGGCGTGGAGGAAGCGCACAAGACGGGCATGCAAGTCCTGATCACCGACCACCACCTGCCCGGCGCCGAACTACCCCGCGCGGCCTGCATCGTCAACCCGAACCAGGCGACGTGCACGTTCGCCAGCAAGAATCTCGCGGGTGTCGGCGTCATGTTCTACGTGATGATGGGGTTGCGCGCGGAACTGCGCCGCCGCGGCTGGTTTTCCACCCGTGTCGAACCGAATCTCGCCGAGCTGCTGGACCTCGTCGCGCTGGGGACCGTTGCCGACGTGGTGCGCCTGGACGACAACAACCGCATCCTCGTGGACCAGGGATTGAAGCGCATTCGCGCCGGGCGTGCGCGACCCGGCATCGCGGCGCTGTTCCGCACCGCGGGTCGCGATCCTGCACGGGCATCCACGTACGATCTCGGGTTCGTCGCCGGGCCGCGGTTGAATGCAGCCGGACGCCTCACCGACATGCGCCTCGGCATTGAATGCCTGCTCTCCACCGACACGCGACGCGCGGCGGAACTCGCCGCACAACTCGATGCGCTCAATCGCGAGCGCCGGGAAATCGAGACGGGAATGCAGGAAACCGCGCTGGCTTTGATGGATGGCCTGGAACCCGCCGAATCCTTCAGCCTGAGCCTGTTCCAGGAAAGCTGGCACCAGGGCGTGATCGGGATTCTGGCTGCACGCCTGCGCGAGCGCTTCCACCGCCCGGTGATCGCCTTCGCTCCTGGATCCGATGGTGAGGCCAAAGGATCGGGCCGGTCCATACGCGGACTGCATTTGCGCGACGCGCTCGACCTGGTTTCCAAGCGGTACCCCGGCCTCATCCTGCGTTTTGGCGGACACGCAGCAGCAGCCGGATTGAGCGTGCGCATCAAGGATGTCGAAAAATTCGGCGACGCCTTCGAACAGACCGTCTGCGCACTGCTGACCCCCGCCGACCTGGAGCGCATCATCGAAACCGACGGGCCGCTCGACGCCGGCGACATCAACTTGCAGTTCGCCGAAGCCCTGGACGCGCAGGTCTGGGGACAGGGGTTTGCCCCGCCCGCCTTCTTCGGCCAGTTCGAGGTGGCGGAGCAACGCATCGTCGGCGGGCGCCACCTCAAGCTGAAACTGCGGCATGGACGCCACACCCTCGACGCCATCCGGTTCGGCGAGGACCAGCCCCTGCCCTCGCGCATCGGATCCGTCTACCGGGTGCAGGTCAATGAATACAACGGCGCGCGCAACATCCAGCTCGTGGTGGACCACTGGCAGCCGGCCTGAACACGGGCGTTCAGGCGCAGTTTCCCCCTGCTGATGCAGGCACATCGGTTAAAATGCGGCGCTTCAGAAGCCTCACGCAACGCCGGACGGAAAACCACATGGATGCAGAACACCTCAACGCGATCGCCAACCAGCTCGACGACCTGGATTCCCGGGGCCAGGAACTGCGGAGGTATCTTTGACTTCGAAGGCAAACGCAACCGCCTGAGCGAAGTCGTCCGGCTTTCCGAGGATCCGGCGATCTGGAATGACGCCAAACGCGCCCAGGAACTGGGACGGGAAAACAAGCAGCTGGAATCGGTAGTCGGCACCCTCGAAAAGCTGGACCAGGGACTGCGCGATGCACGCGACCTGTTCGGGATGGCGCGCAGCGAAAACGACGAAGCGGCGGTGATGTCCGTCGCTGGGGACGTCACGGCGATGGAGAAAATCGTCGCCGACATGGAATTCCGGCGCATGTTCTCCAATCCCATGGACCCGAACAACTGCTTCCTCGACATCCAGTCGGGCTCGGGCGGCACCGAAGCCCAGGACTGGGCCTCCATGCTCGAGCGTATGTACCTCAAATTCTGCGAGCGCAGGGGGTTCGGCATCGAAGTGCTGGAGGAATCTCCCGGCGAAGTCGCGGGCATCAAGAACGCGACGATCAAGGTAACGGGCGACTATGCCTACGGGACACTGCGAACGGAATCCGGCGTGCACCGCCTGGTCCGCAAGTCGCCTTTCGATTCCAACGCGCGCCGCCACACTTCGTTCGCCAGTGTGACCGTCTATCCGGAAGTGGATGACACCATCGAAGTCGCAATAAATCCCGCCGACTTGAGGGTCGACACCTACCGTGCCAGCGGCGCCGGCGGCCAGCACATCAACAAGACCGACTCCGCGGTGCGCATCACCCACATTCCTACGAACATCGTCGTTCAATGCCAGAGCGACCGCTCTCAGCATCGCAACCGCGCCGAGGCCATGTCCATGCTCAAGGCCCGCCTGTACGAGCTCGAACTTCGCAAGCGCTACGAGGAAAAGCAGGCCATGGAGGACGCCAAGACCGACATCGCCTGGGGACACCAGATCCGCTCCTACGTGCTCGACCAGTCGCGCATCAAGGACCTGCGAACCAACGTGGAGAAAGGCGATACCCAGTCCGTGCTGGATGGCGCCCTCGACGATTTCATCAGCGCTTCGCTCAAGCAAGGCGTCTAGGATGACGCCCATGAACAGTTGCCATGCCCGCCATCGCCGTTCGCGCCATCCGCTCTGGCGCGAGACCATGATCGGCGCGGCGCTGGCGGTCCTTTGCGTCCTGCCCGAAGCCATGGCGCAGGATCGCAAAGTCGAAAGCGAGACTCCGGCACGCTCCGCAGCGAATCTGGAGCCACCCGACCTTCCGAATGCGCCGGCAGCAAGCGCAGCACTTTCCGAGGACACACGCCGATTCCGCACCCGGCTGGTGCTCTGGGGAGCGCCCGCCGGCGTGGCCGCCTACGGCGCCGCCAACTGGTGGGGTGGCGAAGTCGGCAACTTTCACACCGTCAGCGAAGGCTGGTTCGGCCAGGATACGTACTCGGGTGGCGCGGACAAACTGGGGCACGGCTTTTCCGCCTATCTGGGCATGAGAGTCGCGACCTGGGCGCTCGACTGGGCCGGGAACGACCACGGTGCTTCGATCCGTACGGCAAGCCTGCTTTCCCTGGGCACCTTCATGGCCATCGAGGCCTTTGACGGCTTCACGGAACAATACGGCTTCAGTCCCGAGGACGCGCTGGTCAGTGTCGCCGGCATCGCCCTGGGGTACGCGCAGGAGCGCTATCCCGGACTCGACGAGGTCCTGGATTTCCGCGTCCGCTATCAGCGCTCCGACGATGCGAAGCGGCTGGGGGAATATGACCCCGTATCCGACTATTCCGGCCAGACGTTTTTCATGGTTGCCAAGGCGTCCGGCTTCCCGGCACTGCGCCGGTCGCCGTGGACGCGCTACCTCGAGCTCGCGGTCGGCTATGGGACACGGGGTTACGAGCCAAACGACGGCGCGCCCGTCGATCCTCGCCGGCTACTTTACGTCGGAGTGTCCCTGAACCTCTCCGAAATCCTCAATGACACCGTGTTCCGCAAACATCGCGGCGGCTCGCCACAGAAGGTCACCAACGGAATCCTGGAGTTCGTCCAGGTTCCGGGCACCGGAGTCTATGCGGACCACCGACTCTAGCAATCATCGACCGGACTAATTGTCAAATACGACATGACAGAAAAAGAACAGCCGACGCCGCAGGACAGCAACCAGATCGTCGAGGAACGACGGGCCAAGTTGCGCGAACTGCGCACGCACGGCAACGCGTTCCCCAACGACTATCGCCGCAGCCATCTTGCGGCCGACCTGCATGCCGGATACGACGCCAAGGGCAATGAAGAACTGGAACCGCTTAACATAAAAGTATCGATTGGCGGACGGATGATGCTCAAGCGCGTGATGGGCAAAGCCAGTTTCGCCACCTTGCAGGACATGTCGGGACGGATCCAGCTTTACGTCAGCAACGACATCACGGGCGAAACAGTGCATGGGGCCTTCAAGCATTGGGACCTCGGCGACATCCTTGGCGCGGAGGGCACCCTGTTCAAGACCAAGACCGGCGAACTCACGGTCAAGGTGCAATCCCTCCGCCTGCTTTCCAAGTCCTTGCGTCCGCTTCCGGAAAAATTTCACGGCCTTGCCGACCAGGAACAGACATACCGGCAGCGGCACCTCGACCTGATTTCCAACCCGCAATCGCTGCACGTATTCCGAACCCGCTCCCGCCTGATCCAGGCGATGCGCGAATTCTTCAGTGGACGCGGCTACCTCGAAGTCGAAACGCCGATGATGCAGCCCATTCCCGGCGGCGCCGCCGCCCGCCCGTTCGTTACCCACCATAACGCGCTCGACATGACGCTGTTCCTGCGCATCGCGCCGGAGTTGTACCTCAAACGCCTGGTGGTGGGAGGCATGGAGAAGGTGTTCGAGATCAACCGCAACTTCCGCAACGAAGGCATCTCGACCCGGCACAACCCCGAGTTCACCATGCTCGAATTTTATGAGGCCTATCAGGACTACAACTACCTCATGGACCTGACCGAGGAGCTGTTGCGCGGGCTGGCGCAGCAGATTCACGGCAACACAACCCTGACCTATCAGGGCCAGGAAATCGATCTCGGCAAGCCGTTCGACCGGCTGACCATGGCCGAGGCAATAGCGAAATACAACCCGAAACATTCGCTGGCCGACCTGTCGAACCTGGACTACCTGCGCAAAGTGCTTGCCGCGTTCCAGGTAGAGGTTTTTCCCACCGATGGCCTGGGCCTGCTGCAATTGAAGCTGTTCGAGCAGATCGCCGAGGCCAAGCTGATCCAGCCGACCTTCATCGTAGCCCATCCCACCGATGTCTCGCCGCTGGCGCGCAGCAACGACGCGAATCCGGCCGTCACCGACCGCTTCGAGCTTTTCATCACCGGCCGCGAACTGGCCAATGGCTTCTCGGAGCTGAACGATCCGGAGGATCAGGCGGCCCGTTTCCTGCAGCAGGCGAAGGCCAAGGAAGCGGGCGACGAGGAAGCCATGTACTACGACGCGGACTACATCCGGGCTCTTGAATACGGGCTGCCGCCGACGGCAGGCGAAGGCATTGGCATCGACCGCCTGATCATGCTGTTTACAGACAGTCCGTCGATCCGCGACGTCATCCTGTTTCCCCAGATGCGCCCTGAATAGGTTTCGGGATTAGACTTTGAAGCCGAACCTTGAACCACGGAGGGCACGGAGAGCACGGAGGAAGGACAAGACCAAGAATATTGTGAATTGGATAGCCCGCATCGGCGGTCAATTTTCGCACCGAGCCCGCTTTTGCAGTTTCCACATAACTCTTTCTCGTATTGGTTTTCCTCCGTGCGCTCCGTGTCCTCCGTGGTTCCAGATCTAGAGTTGTGAGATAAGCCATGACCCAGACCATTCCCCTGATCCTCTGGCAGCCTTCCAAAGATCGCATCGCGCGATCCAACATCACGGCCTTCATCAAGCTCGTCAACATGGAATACAAAGCCGGCCTGACGGATTCGGCTGCGCTTTTTGGCTGGTCCGTCGCCGAGCCGGAGAAATTCTGGACGGCGGTCTGGGATTTCTGCGGCGTCATTGCGGAAACCCGGGGCAAGCGCGTGCTGGCTGACGGCGACAAAATGCCGGGCGCGCAATGGTTTCCGGATGCGAAACTGAATTTCGCGGAGAACCTGCTGCGCCGGCGCGACGATGCCGCCGCGATGGTGTTCTGGGGCGAAGACAAGGTAAAGCGTCGCATGAGCCATGCGGCGGTTTACGACGCGGTATCGCGCACAGCCCAGGCCATGTCCACTGCCGGCGTGAAGGAAGGCGATCGCGTCGCGGCCTTCATGCCCAACATGCCCGAAACCATAATCTTCATGATGGCGGCCTCGAGCCTGGGCGCAGTTTGGTCATCCTGCTCGCCGGATTTCGGCGTCCAGGGCGTGATCGACCGCTTCGGCCAGATCGAACCGAAGCTGCTGTTCGCGGTCGAGGGTTATCACTACAACGGCAAGCCGCACGACACCCTGCCCCGTGTCGCGGACATCGTCGCCCGGCTGCCGTCGGTCGAACGCACGATCATCGTTTCGTACACGCGCGAGCAACCGGACATCTCGGCGATACCGCGAGCCGTTCACCTTGCCGCATTCGTGGCGCCTTATCGCAGCAAGGCCATCGCATTCAGGCGGCTGCCGTTCAACCATCCGCTTTATATTCTTTATTCTTCCGGAACCACCGGAGTGCCCAAGTGCATCGTCCATGGCGCCGGCGGCACGCTGCTGCAGCACCTCAAGGAACACCGCCTGCACACCGACCTCAAGCGCGGTGACCGGCTGTTCTATTTCACCACCTGCGGCTGGATGATGTGGAACTGGCTGGCGACCGGCCTTGCGTCGGAAGCGACGTTGCTCCTCTACGACGGTTCGCCGTTCTACCCGGGCCCGCGAATCCTGTTCGATCTTGCCGATGAGGAGTCCATGACCGTGTTCGGCACCTCGGCCAAGTACATCGACTCGCTCAACAAGGTAGGGGCGAAACCGATCGAGACCCACAAGCTGACGTCGCTCCGGACCATGACTTCGACCGGTTCCCCACTCGTGCCCGAAGGTTTCGACTACGTATATCGCGCCATCAAGAAAGACCTGCTGCTGTCCTCCATTTCCGGTGGCACCGACATCGTTTCCTGTTTCGTGCTCGGCAATCCGACGTTGCCCGTCTACCGTGGCGAGATCCAGTGCCGCGGCCTCGGCCTGAACGTCCAGGTGTTCGACGATGACGGCAAGACGGTGGTTGGGGAAAAAGGCGAACTGGTGTGCACCGCGCCCTTCCCTTCCATGCCGGTGCGGTTCTGGAACGATGCCGACGGTGCCAAGTATCGCGCCGCCTACTTCGATCGCTTCCCCGGCATCTGGTGCCATGGCGACTACATGGAGCTCACCACGCGAGGCACCGCCATTATTTATGGACGTTCGGACGCCACCCTCAATCCCGGTGGCGTGCGCATCGGCACCGCGGAAATCTATCGTCAGGTCGAGCAACTGAACGAGGTTTTGGAAAGCCTGGTCATCGGCCAGGACTGGGACAACGACGTGCGCGTGGTCCTGTTCGTGCGGCTGCGCGATGGGGCGAGGCTCGAGGAAGCGCTATCAAAAAGAATCCGCGACCAGATCCGCGGCAATACCACGCCGCGGCACGTGCCCGCGAAAATCGTCCAGGTCGCCGACATCCCGCGTACCAAGAGCGGCAAGATCGTCGAGCTTGCCGTACGCAACATCGTCCACGGACGGCCGGTCAAGAACAGCGAAGCACTGGCGAATCCCGAGGCGCTGGAGCATTTCAGGAATCGCCCTGAACTCAGGGAATAGTAGTCAGATTGGTAGCCGGTGAACGGAGGCGGGGCAAGAACACGGGTTCAGCTTGTACAGGACCGGCTGACTTTCTCTCGGTACGCAGCACCCGGCACCGACTTTCCCTTCGCCTTTTTTCCTTCGCTGCGCCGGCGGCGTACCGGATCCTGTCACTTCCAGAACTGCCACCAGGATTTATTCCCCAGCACGACCTTGGTGCCGGGATAGCTTGCATCCAGCGTGCGGCGGGCATCGTCGCGCAGGTCGGTAATTCCCATCTCGTCGTAGGCCTTCACCAGGACCTTGAGTGCGCGCTCTATCGCGGGCGCCTTGGGGTAGTTGACCACGGCGTACTGGGCCCGGTTCACGGCCGCGACATAGGCGCCGCGCCGCAGGTAGTACTCGGCAACGTTCACCTCGGCCGCAGCCAGCACGTTCACCAGGTAATTCATGCGCAGCCGCGCATCGGGCGCATATTTGCTGTCGGGGTAACGCGTCACCAGTTCCTTGAAGGCGTCGAAGGCTTCCTGGGCCGCCTTTGGATCGCGCTCGGTCATGTCCTTGGGCGCAATATAGCCCATGATGCCCAATTCCTCGTTGAAGTTGATGCGGCCCTTCAAGTAGTAGGCGTAATCGACATTCGGGCTTTCCGGATGCAGTTTGATGAACCGATCCACTGCGGCCAGTGCCTGTTCGTGATTGCCGTCCTTCCACTGCGCGTACGCGGTCTCGATCTGCGCCATCTGCGCATAGCGCCCGTACGGATAGCGCGACTCAAGCTTTTCGTAATAGCCGACCGCCTTCTGGTAGTTCTTGCTCTCCAGTTCTTCCTGCGCGGCGCTGTAAATCCGCTCGGGGGTCCAGTTCTTGGTCTCGTCGATCGGGTCGATCGCGCACCCGGCGATCAGTATCAGGGGAAGAATCGCTACACTTAGCCTGTTGAGAAGCCCCTGCCTGAGGACATCACTGCGTTTCATGACGGAATCCGCGAAAAAGTTGCCGAATTATATAGAAAACCCCTGCTCTGACCGCGACCGCAGGCTGGCCGTTCCCGAAGAATGCGCTGGCCTGCGCCTGGATCAGGCCCTCACGCGCCTGTTGCCGGAGTACTCCCGCAACCGCTTGCAGGACTGGATACGCGGCGGCCATGTCACAGTGGATGGCGCAGCGGCGGCGGCGAAATCGAAGGTATGGGGCGGGGAGATCCTCCTGGTAAGACCCCAGGCCGCCCCCGGCGACGTCGTCCATGAAGCGGAGGACATTCCGCTCGATATCGTGTTCGAGGACGAACACATCCTGGTGATCGACAAGCGGGCTGGCCTGGTCGTGCACCCGGGCAGCGGCAACTGGAGCGGCACCATGCTCAACGCACTGCTGCAGCATGCGCCAAGGCTGGCGGACATTCCCCGGGCGGGCATCGTGCACCGGCTGGACAAGGACACCAGCGGCCTTCTGGTGGTAGCGAAGACGCTGCAGGCGCAGACCGACCTGGTGCGCCAGTTGCAGGCGCACACCGTGTCGCGCGAGTATATTGCTGTGACGCACGGCGTGGTGACCGCGGACGGCATGGTGGAAGCCCCCATTGGCCGCCATCCGGTCAGTCGCACGAAAATGGCGGTGGTCGCCACAGGCAAACCCGCGATAACGCACTACACCGTGCGCGCCAGCGGCGGCGGCTGGTCGCTGCTCGACTGCAAACTGGAAACCGGGCGCACTCACCAGATCCGCGTGCACCTGCATTCCATAGGCCATCCGCTTATCGGCGACCCCGTCTACACCACCAGCCGCATGCACATCAACCTGCCGCAGGAAGCGCTGGATTTCCCGCGCCAGGCCCTGCATGCCGCACGCCTCGCGCTGTCCCATCCCGATAGCGGCCGTCCGCTGTCCTGGAAAGCGCCGCTTCCCGCCGATATCGATGCGCTGATAGAGGTGCTCAATGCGTGAAGTCCCGGCCGACTGGATCGTCCCCGACTGGCCGGCGCCGCCGCGGGTCAGGGCGCTGGTGACCACGCGCAGCGGCGGTGTCAGCACCGGTCCGTACACCAGCCTCAATCTGGGAATGCGCGTGAACGACGATCCGGCCGTGGTGGAACGCAATCGCGCCCGCTTGAGCAGCCACCTGCCGGAGGAGCCCCGCTGGCTGATACAGGTGCATGGAAACCGGGTGGTGGATGCCGGCGAGCTGCACAGGCCCATCGAAGCCGATGCCGCGGTCAGCCGCACCACTGGCGCGGTATGCGCGGTGATGATCGCCGACTGCATGCCGGTGCTGCTTACCGACCGCGCGGGCACCGTGGTGGGCGCAGCCCACGCGGGCTGGCGCGGTCTGGCAGCGGGCGTGGTCGAGCATACGGTGCAGGCGATGGCGGTCCCGCCGGCGGACCTGGTTGCCTGGCTCGGCCCCGCGATCGGACCGGCCGCATTCGAAGTCGGCGCTGATGTGCGCGATGCCTTCGTCGTGCAGGACGCGGGCGCTGCCTGCGCATTCGTCGACCACAAGCCCGGCAAATGGCTTGCGGACCTGTTCACCCTCGCACGGCGGCGATTGCACGCGATCGGCGTCAACGACGTCCATGGCGGAGGCCTGTGCACGGTAGCGGATCCCGGGCGCTTCTACTCGCACCGCCGCGACAGGATCACCGGCCGCATGGCGGCGCTAATCTGGTTATCCGCCTGAGGGCTTGGCAGTCTGGTTATCCGCCTGAAGGCCTGGCAGTCCGGCTTTCCGCTTGAGGACTTGACAGGGCGTATATACTCCCCGCCGTTGCTTTCCCTGTCGCAGTTGTCATGTCCACACTAGCCTGGATCATTACCGCCAGCATCGCGGGCGCCGTGCTGAGCGTTGCCGGCGCCGCCGCGTTTGCCTTGCGCGTTTCCCCCGCCCGCATCCCCATGCTGATCAGCTACGCGATCGGCGCCTTGCTGGGCGCGGTATTCCTCGAGATCCTCCCCCACGCCCTCGAGCAGGCGGGCAACGTTCATGCCCTCACCGGCGTGATCCTGGCCGGCATCCTGGTGTTCTTCGTACTCGAGAAACTGGTGCTGTGGCGCCACTGCCATACCGAGGAATGCGAGGCGCACGACCAGCATGCCGATGCCGGCGACCACGGGCGCAGCGGCACCATGATCATGGTCGGCGACACCATCCACAATTTCGTCGACGGCGTGATCATCGCGGCGGCATTCCTGGCGGATACCACGCTGGGCCTGGTTACCGCACTCGCCATCATCGCCCACGAGATTCCGCAGGAGATCGGCGATTTCCTGATCCTGCTGCACTCGGGGTATAGCAAGGCCCGCGCCTTCGCGTTCAACCTCGTGTCCAGCCTGGCGACTTTGCTGGGCGGACTGCTGGCCTATGCCGCCCTGCAGTCGCTGCAGGAGTGGGTTCCCTACCTGCTTGGCATCGCCGCGGCGAGCATGCTCTACGTCTCCGTCGCCGACCTGATCCCGGGTTTGCACAAACGACCCGAACTCCGCGCCACCGTGGAACAGGTCCTATTGATCTCGCTCGGCATCGGTTCGATCGTGCTGGTCGATGTCGCGGTAGGCAGCTTCGTCTGAGGGTGGCGCCGTCCGCCGCCGGCGGCCGAACAGGAAGGCGACAATTGCCAGCGGCAGCACGCCATAGAGCAGGAATGTCAGGGCGCCTGAGATGAAGGTCTTTTCCGTCGTCGCCATCATCAGGATGACGTAGATCCAGCCAATCGCAACAATGTACATCCGGCTTGACTCGCAAAGGTCCGCAGTCAAGAATTCTAACCGGATTGTCCGTCCTTCCTGCCGGCTCGAACCGAAGCATGAGCTCCCCAGCAAAAAAGCCCCCGACCAGCGCCGTCGAAGAACTTGCCGGCGCCAACGAGGCGCTCATCAGGGATTTCCTTGCCCGGCTGCCCATTTCCGGAAGCTTCGATTTTGCCGCATTTGCGAAGCAGTTCGTCCAGGGTTCTGCCCCGCAACGCGAGAAATTACTCAGACTTGAAGAGGATTTCTACCGCGGGCACCAGAGATTGTGGTCACGCATCGTCGAAGGCGCACAAGCTGCCGATGAAGCAGATGACGGCGATCATCGCTTCGCTGCACCGGAATGGCGCGAACTGCCGTTCTTTCGCTATCTGCGGCAGGCCTATAAGCTGAATACGCAATTCCTCATGCAACTGGGCGATATGGCGGAACTCGAGCCGCATTCGAAACGACGGCTGCAATTCGTCCTGCGCCAGTTCGCAGATGCCATCGCACCCACCAACTACGCCGCAACCAATCCAGAAGTGATCAGGCTTGCCGCGGAAAGCGGCGGCGAGAGCATCGCCCAGGGAATGAAGCTGCTGGCCGGCGACCTTGCGCAGGGGCGGATCTCGATGACCGACGAACGCGCCTTCGAGATCGGCCGCAACGTCGCCGTAACGCCGGGCTCGGTGGTGCTGGAAAATGACGTGATGCAGTTGATCCAGTATTCGCCCTCGACGAGCGAGGTCCATGAGCGCCCGCTGCTGATCCTGCCGCCGTTCATCAACAAGTTCTACATCCTCGACCTGCAGCCGGACAATTCCTTCGTGCGCTTCTGCGTCGAGCAGGGCTTCACGACCTTCATCGTCTCCTGGCGCAACATGCCGCCCGAACTCGGCCACCTCAACTGGGATGACTATGTGCGCCAGGGCGTACTCGAGCCGCTCAAGGCCATACGCTCCATCTCGGGCAGCGACCAGGCGAACACCCTGGGCTTCTGCGTCGGCGGCACCCTGCTTGCCACCGCGCTCGCAGTCCTGGCGCATCGCCAGGACAAATCCGTGAGTTCGATGACGCTGCTCGCCGCAATGCTGGATTTTTCCGAGACCGGCGACATCAGCGTTTTCATCGACCGCGATTTCGTCGAGCAGGCGGAAAAAGACTACCGCGAGACCGGCGTGATGCACGGCAGCCGCCTCGCAGCAACCTTCGCCACGCTGCGCGCCAACGACCTGGTCTGGCATTTCGTCATCAACAATTACCTCAAGGGCCGCGAACCGCGCGCCTTCGATCTCCTTTACTGGAATGCCGACGGCGCCAACGTTCCGGGCCGCCTGTATGCGTACTACCTTCGCAACATGTACCTGGAGAACAACCTGAGGATTCCCGGTAAACTCGTTTCATGCGATGTGCCGGTGGATCTCGGCAGCATCGATCTTCCGGCCTATGTGTTGGCGACGCGCGAGGACCACATCGTTCCCTGGAAGACCGCGTTCGCAAGTGCCGGACTCCTGGGGCCGCGCACCGAATTCGTGCTCGGCGCCAGTGGCCACGTTGCCGGCATCGTCAATCCCGCGAGCAGGAACCGCAGGAATTTCTGGAGTGGCGGCGCTGCAATTACGGATGCGGAAGAATGGCTCGACAACGCAACGCAACATGCGGGAAGCTGGTGGACGCACTGGACGGACTGGTTGCGGGGCAAATCCGGCGAAAGGATGGCGGCCCCCGCGGCGACGGGCAACGCCAGCTACCCGGCAATCGAACCGGCGCCGGGGCGCTACGTGAAGGAAAAGTCCGGCTGAGCAGCGGGCAGTGCGAAGGTCCATAACAAACACAATTCCGGGAGAAGATGTTTCATGGCAAAACGAAATGTGCTGGTAACCGGCGGTATGGGCGGTCTCGGAGAATCCATCTGCACCAAGATGGCGGACCAGGGGTATACCGTGCTGACCACCTATTCGCCCGGCAACAAGAAGGCGGAGGAGTGGCTCAAGGCCATGCAGGCACGCGGCTACAAGTTTCGCGCTTATGCCGCGGACGTAGCGGACTTCGATTCCTGCACCGCATGCATCGCCAAGATCGCCGCGGAAGTCGGCCCCGTGGACGTGCTGGTCAACAACGCCGGCATCACCCGCGACATGACATTCAAGAAAATGACCAAGGCCGACTGGGACGTGGTGATCGGCACCAATCTGGACAGCGTGTTCAATATGACGAAGCAGGTGCTCAACGGCATGGTCGAGCGTAACTGGGGCCGGATCATCAACGTATCCTCGGTGAATGGGCAGAAAGGCGCGTTCGGCCAGACGAACTACTCTGCCGCCAAGGCGGGGATGCACGGCTTCACCAAGGCGCTGGCCTACGAGGTGGCAAAAAAGGGCGTCACCGTCAACACCATCTCGCCCGGCTACATCGGCACCAAGATGGTGACCGCCATTCCCCAAGACATCCTCGACTCCAAGATCCTGCCGCAGATTCCCTTGGGGCGCCTCGGCATGCCCGAAGAAGTCGCCGGCCTGATCATCTACCTGGCCTCGGATGAAGCCGCTTTCGTCACCGGCGCCAATATTTCGATCAACGGCGGTCAGCACATGTCTTGAAAGCAGGCGCGAGGTACGAGGCACGAGGCGCGAGGGACTGCCAGACTCGTTACCCCTAACCCTTCAACCCGTCACCGCGCGACCCGTTCCAGGGTCGCGCTTTGGACAATTCCTGACATTATTGGCCCCAAATTGGGGCAAAAAAAACCCCGGTGGGAAACCCACCGGGGTTGAACCTTTACCAAAGGAAAACCTTTAGATAAAGGGGGAGGAGCCTTACGAATCCGTTACTTCCGCCGGCCTATTCATACTTTTACTTGCTGTCAATCCCGCTCCGGGCGGGCATTTCGCGCCGGGTTGCCACCCTGCAACCCACATCAATTTGTTCCGGTTAGTGCCTTGATCCGGTTATCTTCACCCCGCCTTACAGCGGCCAAGCCTCCGCCTGCCGCCCCTTCACCTTCACTACCTTGCCTAACCAAAGGCAATCTGCATGCCAGCGCCTTCGCTCCCGTTCCAGCCCCAGTTTTGCCCCCGTTTGCAGGCAATACTCAGGTCGGCGGCTTTTCCGAACTCTGACGACCGACCGCTTTTAGTTCCGCGCAGGAGCCCGTGCACGTGCGCGAACCACTTTCAATTTGATGTTTCCTCGGGGACAATTCCGAACGAGCAATACATTACCTGGCCCAGATTGCTGCATTGCGATTGCTGCATCGCAGCAGTGCAATACTAGGCATCGCAATATTCGAAGTCAACAATTTTTATCGCATCTTTTGTCGCATCGCATAAACTTTGGTATAACCTAATTATCAGATGGTTATAATCCGCCCCTCGCGCGCCGCGTCATAACCGCCTCGGACAACTTTCCGGACTGCACAAAAATGAGTGAAGAGCTTCGCCTGATCAAGAAGTACCCCAACCGCCGTCTCTACGACACCGCAACGAGTAGTTACATCACGCTCGCTGACGTGAAGCAGTTGGTACTCGACCAAGTCAGCTTCAAAGTCGTCGATGCAAAAAGCGAGGAAGACCTCACGCGCGCAATCCTGCTGCAGATCATCCTGGAGGAAGAAAGCGCCGGCGCGCCGATGTTCTCCTCCGACATGCTCTCGCAGATCATCCGCTTCTACGGCAACGCCATGCAGGGCATGATGGGCAGCTACCTCGACAAGAACATCCAGACCTTCGTCGAAATCCAGCGCCGCTTGCAGGAGCAGAGCGTGCCGAAGTTCGGGGACAACCCGATGCTGAACGCCGAAGCCTGGAGCCAGTTCGTGAAAATGCAGGGCCCGACGATCCAGGGAATGATGTCGAGCTACCTGGAACAGAGCGCCACGACGTTCCTCGACATGCAGCAGCAGTTGCAGAAGCAGGCCCGCTCCATTTTCGGCAGCTTCCCGTTCGGCTTCCCCGGTGGCCCGCAGGACAAGGATGCCGAGCCCGCCGCTGCGGATGAAGCCCTTAAGCAGCCGCAGAAGAAAACCGGATCCTGACGCGACCTTACCCATTTCATCAGACGGCGCCGGGCTACCAGCCCCGCGCCGTTTTTCATCCCCAACCCGAATGAGCACCGTCAAAACCGCCAAACCCCGCAAAGCCGCGACCGCCGCCCCGAGAGTGGGCTTCGTCTCGCTCGGCTGTCCGAAAGCGCTGGTGGATTCAGAACGCATCCTCACGCAGTTGCGCGCCGAGGGTTACCTGATCTCGCCCACGTACGCCGACGCCGATCTGGTGGTGGTCAATACCTGTGGTTTCATCGATGCCGCGGTCGAGGAATCGCTGGACGCGATCGGCGAAGCATTGGCCGAGAACGGCAAGGTGATCGTCACCGGCTGTCTCGGCGCCAAGGGCACGGTGATCAAGGATGCGCATCCGCAAGTGCTGGCGGTCACCGGTCCGCATGCAACCGACGAAGTCATGCAAGTGGTCCACGCCCATCTGCCCAAGCCCCATGATCCCTTCGTGGACCTGGTGCCGGCGCACGGCATCAAGCTCACACCGAAGCACTACGCCTATCTGAAGATCTCCGAAGGCTGCAACCATCGCTGCACCTTCTGCATCATCCCCTCGATGAGGGGCGACCTCGTCAGCCGGCCCGTCGGCGACGTGATGCAGGAGGCGGAAAGCCTGGTGAAATCCGGCGTGAAGGAATTGCTGGTGATTTCCCAGGACACCAGCGCCTATGGCGTGGACGTGAAATACCGCACCGGCTTCTGGGGCGGCAAACCGCTGAAGACGCGCATGACCGAACTGACCCGCGCGCTCGGCGATCTCGGTGTCTGGGTGCGCCTGCACTATGTCTATCCCTACCCGCACGTCGACGATGTAATCCCGCTGATGGCCGACGGCAAGGTGCTGCCCTATCTCGACGTGCCGTTCCAGCACGCGAGCCCGCGCATCCTGAAACTCATGAAACGCCCTGCCAACGCGGAAAACAACCTCGAGCGCATCCGTGCGTGGCGCAAGGCCTGTCCGGACATCACCATCCGCAGCACGTTCATCGCCGGCTTCCCCGGTGAGACGCAAGCCGAGTTCGAGGAACTGCTCCAGTTCCTCGAGGAAGCGCAGCTCGACCGCGTCGGCTGCTTTGCCTACTCCCCTGTGGAAGGCGCTGCCGCCAATGCCCTGCCCGATCCCGTACCGGACGAAGTGCGCGAGGAACGCCGCGCCCGCTTCATGGCCGTGCAGGAAAAAATCAGCGCGCGCCGGCTGCAGGAAAAAGTCGGCCGTACGCTCTACGTGCTGGTGGACCAGGCCGCAGACAACGAAGCGCAGGGACGCTCCAGCGCCGATGCGCCGGAGATCGACGGCGTGGTGCACATCCACAAGGCCGGGGGCCTGAAACCGGGCGACTTCGCCCGGGTGCGCATCACGCGCGCGGACGCGCACGACCTGCACGGTGAGCGGGTAGACTGAAACATGCTGGCGCGGCTGAAAAGCTGGGCCGTTGCAGTGCGGGGCGCGCTGCGAACCTGGGCCGCCGCCCTCAAGCGTGAGGGTCTGGTGCTGTGGATGGCTTGCCGCGATCCGCGCACGCCCTGGTACGCGAAGGGCCTGGCGATCCTGATCGTCGCCTACGCGCTCTCGCCGATCGACCTCATCCCGGATTTCATTCCGGTCATCGGCTTCCTCGACGAACTCATCCTGCTGCCCGGCGCTATCTGGCTGGTGATCCGGCTCGTGCCCCATCAGGTGATGCTGGATTCCCGCGCACGCGCACAAGCCTGGACGGAAGCGCATCGTCCACGGCCGAAAAACTGGATTGCTGCCGGCGTCATCGTGGCACTCTGGATACTGGCCCTGTGGGCGCTTTGGACCTATCTCATCGGCCCGCGGTTTCTGCACTGATCGGAACCGTTTTCACCCTCAGCCCGGAACCGCTTTCACCACGGAGGGCACGGACTCCCTCGCGAAGCGTGGAGTACCCTTTTAGGACGCGGAGGAAAAACAAAACAGAATTGACATATACCAAGGCAGTCAGCACTGTTCTGCGCTGGTCATGCCCCCCCCCCGGGAAACCCATCGATCATTTTGGGTTTGGTCCTCCTCCGTGCCCTCCGTGGTTCGTAAGTCTGGTGGTTCAGGCTGCAGCGCTGGAAGCGATTTCGCGGAAGAAGGCAATGACGTCCGCGGGATCGCGGGTGCGGCGCATCGGCGGCAGGCTGCGCCAGATGCGCTTGCCGTAGGGCTTGGAAATCAGGCGTGGGTCGCAGATCATCAGCACGCCGCGGTCATTCTCGTCGCGGATCAGTCTGCCGGCACCCTGCTTCAGCGTGATCACCGCCTGCGGCACCTGGTATTCCATGAAGGCGTTGCGGCCCTCGTTGTTTATTTTCTCGATGCGCGCGGCGAGCACCGGATCGTCGGGCGGCGAAAACGGTAGCTTGTCGATGATCACCAGCGATAACGCCTCGCCCCTCACGTCCACGCCTTCCCAGAACGATGCGCTGCCGAGCAGCACCGCATTGCCGAGTTTCCTGAAGTGGTCCAGCAGGTCGCTGCGCGAGCCCTCGCCCTGCATCAGCAGCGGATACTGCATGCCCATCCGGCTCATGCCGGTTTCCAGCAGTTCGCGCGCCTCGCGCATGGCCCGCAGGCTGGTGAACAGAAAAAACGTGCGGCCTTGCGCCGCCTCGATCACCGGCAGTGCCGCCTCCACCACCGCTGTGGTGTACATCGGCGTATTCGGTTCCGGCAGTTTTTCCGGCACGTAGAGCAGCGCCTGGTTGGGATAGTCGAACGGGCTCACCCAGAAGGCAGTCTGCGCATCGGCGAGCCCCATCTCCCGCTGGTAGTGTGAAAAATCGCCCGCTACCGATAGAGTCGCCGATGTAAAAATCCAGGCGCGTGGATTGCTGCTGATCTGCCGCTGGAAGATGTCCGCGATCGACAACGGCGTGGCATTCAGGTGCACCGAATTCGCGAACACCTCGACCCAGCGCACCCGCTCACGGTCTTCCTGCTCCTGCCAGCGGCCCAGCCGGTCGAGCAGGTCCAGGCCCCGCGTCCAGCAGTTGCGCAGGCCTTCGGATCGGTCGGCCTGCGACTCAAGCACGGCTGTGAGTTCGGTGAGCCGCGTCACCACCGCTTCCAGCGCATCCGTGAAAACCGTGCTGGCCATCGCCTGCGCATGAGTCTGTCGCGCGCCGTCCTCGCGCACCTGCAGGCGCAGGTCGCGCGCCGATTTCTCCAGCGCCGAAGCCGCATCGGGCAGCGCCGCGTTGTCCTTTGCGCCGGCCGCGGCCTCGATGCGCGTATCGCGGGCCACTTCGATCAACTGGCTGGTCGAAGCGGTTTCGCCGAAGAACAGGCTCGCCGTTTCCGGCAGCGCATGCGCCTCGTCAAAAATCACCGTGTTGCAGACCGGCAGCAGTTCCGCCACGCCTTCGTCGCGCAGGGCCACGTCAGCGAAAAACAGGTGATGATTCACCACCACCACGTCCGCTTCCATGGCTTGCCTGCGCGCTTCCATCACGAAGCATTGCTTGTAGTTCGGACAGTCGCCACCGAGGCAGTTCTCCCGGGTGGATGTCACCAGCGGCCACACCGTGGCGTCCTCCGGCACTTCGGCCAGGCCGCTGCGGTCTCCGGTCTTGCTGGTCCTGGCGTAGGACTCGATGCGCGCCAGGTAAACCACGTCGTCCCGGCTCAGGAAGCGGCCGTCGTTGCGCGCGCGTTCCAGGTGATAGTGGCAGACATAGTTCGCCCTGCCCTTGAGCAGGGCCACCGTGACAGGCGCCTGCATGGCATTGCGTATGGTCGGAATGTCGCGGCTGAAAAGCTGGTCCTGCAGCGTCTTGGTGCCGGTGGAAACAATCACCTTGCCGCCCTTCGCCAGCGCCGGGGCGAGATAGGCGAACGTCTTGCCGGTGCCTGTGCCGGCTTCGGCGATCAGCACTTCGCGATTCTCGATCGCCTGCTCGACGGCCGCGGCCATTTCCAGTTGCTGCGGCCGCAGGCGGTATCCGGGGATGAGCCCGGCCAGCGGGCCGGAATCGGAGAAAAACTGCGCGAGATCGGACATCAAAGTGCCGGTAGTTTACCCGTCTCCTTCTCGCTGCTGCGCCGTTTTAAGCCGGGACATGCAGTCTAGCGGGTGTCAAGAGGGCTCACGACTGCGCGCCCGCCACGATTCAGGACGTGGGTATTGATAGTTGTAGTACTGACATCTGAATGCCCAAGCAATTCCTGGACAGTTCGTATGTCATAGCCTGCCTCCAGAAGGTGGGTCGCAAAGCTGTGACGCAAGGTGTGTGGCGTTGCGGGCTTGGCGATGCGGGCAGCCCGCACTGCCCGGCGCATGATCCGTTGAATATTCTTGTCGTCGGCGTGATGCCGCCTGACGGACCCGGAGCGCGGATCGACCGACCTCTTTATGGAGGGAAACACGTATTGCCAGCCCCATTCCATTGCTGCGTTGGAATACTTGCGTGCCAGCGCATAGGGAAGATAGACCTCGCCATAGCCCTCCTTGAGGTCGCCCGCATGAAGACGCTCCACTCGCAGCAGATTGAACCGCCCCGGATTTCGTGGAGGCCCGTTAATTAGAGTCAGGCCGGGATGGCCTGCTCGGTAAGTTGACGATAGTAATTTGCCTCCGCTTCCGCGGGTGGAATGTATCCGATTGGTTCCAGCAGTCTGTGATGGTTGAACCAGGACACCCATTCCAGCGTTGCCAGTTCCAGCGCCTCTTTGGTCTTCCAGGGTGCGCGCGGCGATGGATCAATTCGGCCTTGTATAGTCCGTTGATCGTTTCGGCCAAGGCGTTGTCGTAGCTGTCGCCCTGGCTGCCCACCGATGGCTCAATGCCGGCCTCGACCAGGCGCTCGCTGTAACGGATCGAGACATACTGCGAGCCGCGGTCACTGTGGTGGATCAAGCTGTTGTCGCGTTCGGGCTGCCGAGCGTATAGCGCCGGCTCCAGTGCGTCGAGCACGAAGTCGGTGTGCATCGAACGACTTACGCGCCAGCCCACGATGCGCCGGGCGAACACATCGACCACAAAGGCTACGTACAGCCAGCCCTGCCAGGTCGAGACATAGGTGAAGTCCGAGACCCAGAGCTGGTTGGGTCGCCGGGCATTGAACTGGCGATTGACCCGGTCCAGCGGGCATGGCGCGTTGGCATCGCTGATCGTCGTGCGAACGACCTTACCCCGGATCACGCCGCGCAGCCCCTGCCGGTGCATCAGCCGCTCGACCTTGCAGCGGGCCACCGAATGGCCCTCGCGGTGAAGCTGGCGCCAGACCTTGTCGGCACCATAGACCTGCAGGTTGGCCCGCCAGACGCGTTCGATATGCGGCACTAGGACCTCGTCGCGCTGGGCACGCGCGCTGCGCAGCGCCGGGGTGCGCTGCCGGGCCGCGTATCGCCTGTAGCCCGACAGGGCGATCTGCAGTACCTTGCAGATCGGCTCGACCCCGTGCGCGTGGCGATGCTGATCGACGAAATCTCTCATGACTTGAAGCGGCGGTCGAGCTCCGCCTGGGCGAAAAACGCGCTGGCCAGCTTCAGGATCTCGTTGGCTTTGCGCAACTCGCGCACCTCACGCTCCAGAGCCTTGACGCGCTGCTGTTCGGCCGTACTCAGGCCCTCGCGCTGGCCAGTGTGGCGCTCATGCTGACGCACCCAAGCAAGCAGGGTCTGCGCCGTGCAATCGATCTTGCCGGCGATCGACACGATCGTCGCCCACTGGGATTCGTGTTCGGCCCGGTGCTCGAACACCATGCGCACGGCACGTTCCCGGACCTCCGGTGAATACTTGATGGATTTCTTCATGGCTCCATTTTCTCAAGAATCGGAGCCTCCGCAAAACCCGGGGCGGTTCAACTCTTCAACACTGCCATCGCTGTACTTGAGTTGGGGCACACGCGCTTTGATGATGGTCTCAAACTGGCAGGTATCCAAGTGTCTCCACTGGCGTTCGCTCCAGCCGTTGACGTGCGCTCTCTTGGTGTCGTCGGTGGGGTCAGCCCACACCTGGCCTCGTCTGAGAACAACCTCAACCACAACACGCTGCTCTGTCAGCGAAAGGTCCACCGACTTGACCGCCCAAGGTGTTTTCAGTCCAAGAAGGTGCTCGTACAGCGCAGTGTCTTTCATGGTGTTGATGAGAAATATGAAGAACTGGATTCTGCGCGAACCAGTGAAAAATCACAGCAGAATCGATGAAGAGCCGTCTTTTCTAGAAAGGTTAGTTGGTTAGGATAGGCAACTGCAGATCGGCGAGGTCACGCCACTCCATGAAGCGACGACGCAGGATCTCTCGGTCATTGACCGCCGCCAAAAGAGGGCGGCCGGGACGAAAGAACAATGCAATGGGCCCGAATGCTGAAAGAAAACGCTGAGCATGCCCTGTGGATTTGAAGCCTCGCAGGCGACGTTCCCTTTCTTCTTGGCTGCCCGCTTATCCCGTCGCGGCTGAACCAGGATGTCGAGCACCTCGCCATCCTTAATCGACCGCTCGCCAAAGATACTGCAATTGGCCGTTGATTCGAAGGAAGACTTCATCGAGATGCCAGCGGTCACCGGGGCGCAGGCTACGCGAACGAATTCGCTTCGCGTAAGCGCCACCCAATTTTAAACACCACTAGCAGCCTGTCGGACTTAGGTGTTCGATAGCGAAACGGTGGGAGAGCGAGGACAGATCTTGACGATTTCGACGCGCATATCGGGAATATGTAAGGAGAAAGCGGCGAGATATGGACCGCTCTCCCACCG
>Ga0163150_10000924_pt1 | contig 52030 bp, 47 predicted proteins | sample OliLakLV19P2IB_FD_148628 | JGI IMG/M metagenome (GOLD analysis project Ga0163150, IMG submission 148628) | Freshwater microbial mat bacterial communities from Lake Vanda, McMurdo Dry Valleys, Antarctica - Oligotrophic Lake LV.19.P2.IB | ecosystem: Environmental > Aquatic > Freshwater > Lake >...
GGACGTATGGCCATGCAGCGTTTGCACAATCGGACGATGGCGTTCGACGCGGATCTGGAGGCCAAAGTCGCCACGCTGACGGCGCCGCAAATCCGCCAAACGATGAACAAATATCTGAACCCTGAAACTATGAACTATTTCCGCGCCGGCGACTTCAAGAAAGCGGGCGTTACCTGGTAGATAGATCCACCACCACGTAAGCGGGGACGCGCGGTAGCGAAAACTCAGTGGCGGCGGCCTCGACAACGACATCGGCCGCCTCTACTTTTTCGCCAAACGCGTACGCGATCACTCTCGGCCAGCGGCCCAGGATGCGCACGCGGACTCCCTCCACCACGCGGTTGCCGTAGTTGAGCAGCGCGACCCGGCGGCGCGTGGCGTCGCCGGATAAACGCGCGACCACCACTTCGCTTCCGTAAAGGCGGAGCAGCCGTTTAGGATCCGTCAGTTTCTGCCGCACTTCGTAAGCAAATGCGGAGGGATCGCCCGGCTTCGGTTTTACGTTGACGTCGAGCTTTGCATCTGGCTTGCCAACCACGCGAAACAATAGATTGCGGCGTAAGAGCAAATTCATGTTTTCGTTCGCGACCGGAGTGCCATCGTCCAGGAAGCCGATGTTGGCGAGCACCGGCAGATCCCCGGCCGGGAGCGAGGCCAGGAATTGGCGCATCGCCCCAAACGCCTTCCAATCCTTAGGCCCGGAACTAACGAGTGCGTCGGCGCCAAAGGCATGCGCTTCGGCGGCGGCCAGCGCGGCCTTGCCATCGCCGGAGGCAATCAGCGCTTTGCCCTGTAGGCCGCGGGCAAAACGCGCGCCGTTGGAATCCACCCAAGGCGCGCTGGAGGCGCGCGCTTCGTTCATGCGGTAGCGCACGCCGGGGGCGGGCAGTTTCGTCAGCGCGGACGGGTCGACGACGGTGGCGCAATGCCCTTTCCAGGCCTCGGCGCGAGCGGCGGGGATGGCGACGCATTCTACGCCGGCTTCGCGCAGGGCCGGCGAAGGATCAGCGTCCACAAAAAGCCCGGGCAGCGCCGCGGCGAGCAGCAGGAGTCCGCTCACAGGCGGATCTCCTTCAGCGTGATTTTGGCTTTGTCGAAGACGCCGAGGCCCAGCCCGCCGGCGAATTCAATATGCCCTGGTTCGCGAATGAAATTGTTAGTGTTCGGATCCTTACGGAAGTCGCCTTTTTTCACATAATCCGTGGAGCGGTTGAAGACGCTGATGGCGCCTTCGGCCTTGCGTTTCTCTTCGATAATGTCGATGAGCAGCCGGTCCATCGCTACCGGATCTGTGCCGAACATCAGGCGCGCCGGATAGAAGCCGAAGCGGTCCGCGTGTTGAAACGGACCGCCGTGCCAGACGCCCTTCAACCCATCCATGATCTGCAAAACGGTACGCGAACGCAGCGGTTCCACGGCTGCCAGCGTGCCGATGAAGGAGAACGTGTTAGTTTTCTCGAAGCGGTGCGAACGGGCTACATTATGGAAGCTGCCGTAGGCGATGTTTTTCAAACACCCGGTGACGCCGGAGGCGCCGTGGTCCTTCATGTTCGGTACGTTGATGATCTTGGTGAAACGCTCACTGATAGGGCGGACCAGGTTCGAGCGGGTGTCGTCTTCGCCGAAGAAATCCACTTCCACATAGGTGCGCGGGTCGTAGCCGTTGATGGCGTCGCGACCGCTGCTGGCGGCCCACACGTTGACGCCGGCGGGCAGATAATCCGGGTATTTGGCCGAGACAACCTGATCCTGAAACCGCTCATAGCAAGTAATGTTCTTCGCGGCCACGCCACTGGCGATCAACTGCTTGGCGATCTCGGCGACGACCACGGGATGGGAACAGATCTTTGGCGCGCCGGAGCAGTTGAGCTTAATGCCAACGACGTCGTTGGGCTGAATGAAACGACGCCAGGCCGTGCGCTCGTCCTTCTCGCCGGTCAGCGCCAGCATCCCCTGCCCGATCATTTCGGCGACGAGGGCGGCATCCACTTTCTCGGTTGACGCATTGATCGAATTGGCGGCGTGAACATTGACGACGCGGCCGGGAAAGGGCCCGGGCATACCGGGCTGCGCGGCGGGGGCGTAGCTCGATTGCACGCGATACTTGGGAAGCTCTTCCGTTTTCGGAGCGGCCATCGCTACGGCGGCTGCCGCTGGGATCGTCAAGAAGTCGCGGCGTTGCATATGATCTAATTCTATCGAAAGGATTCCATGACTAATCGACGCATGTTGTTAACCTCCATCGCCGGCGTGGCCGCAGCCGCCGGCGCCGCTCAAGCCCAAACGGGCGCCCAAAAGAAAGTTCACCGCAAGGGCGCCAAACCCAAGCAGACGCCGCTATTCAACGGCGCCGTATCCTATGGCAATTTGCTCTTCATTGCCGGCAAGGGCGCGCACTTTCCGGGCGACATTAAAGCGCACACGAAGCATGTGTTGGATGAGGTGGAAAAGGAACTGGTCAACGCCGGATCGTCCATGGATAAGGTGTTGAAGTGCAACGTCTACCTGAACGATCTGAAGGACTACAAGGAAATGAACGAGGCATTCAGGGGCCGGTTTGGCGAAGAGCCTCCGGTGCGCACAACCATCGCCGCGGCCGGCGGAATCCCCGGCGATTCGCTGGTGGAGATTGACGTCATCGCCTATATATAAAGCGCGTTAGCGCGGATGTATTCGAGCACCGCCGGGGGCAATTCCGGCGGTGCTCCGCCGGCGGCCAGAAGGTGGCGAATGGCGGTGCTCGATACTTCAAGCTGCAGAGTTTCCAGGCGATGGACGCGCGCGCCGGCGGGAATGTCATACGTGTAGCCGGGGCGCGAGAGAACGATGAACTCCACCTGTTCCAGCACGTCGCGCCAACGGAACCAGGTCTCGATTTCACTGAACGCGTCGGCGCCGATTAGGAAGAAAAGATCGGCATCCGGCGCGAGTTCGCCGCGGACGCGTTCAATGGTGAGGATCGAGTAACTCTTCGTTTGCCCTGCCTCCAAACGCGAGGCCGCAAAGCGGGGATCGGCTTGCGCGGCGAGTTCCGCCATGGCCAACCGGTGCGCATAGCTTGCCGTCGCCTGGCGCTGCTTATGGGGCGGAATGGCGTTGGGAATAAACAGCACTTGGCCAAGCTGAAAGTGATCGGCGGCCTCTCGCGCGACGGCGATGTGGGCGTTGTGAATGGGATCGAAAGTCCCGCCGAACAGTGCCAGGCGCACGGGCGTGCTCAGAAGCTCAACCCGACGAGAAAGTCAATTTGGTTCGTCGAACGAATAGGGCCGCTGTCGCTCCAACGCGTGAAACGCAATTCGGGCGCGATGCGGACAAATGGCGCTTTAAATTCCAACCCGCCCGCGCCCAGAAATCCGCGACGGCTGGAATCGACGGCCGTGCCCTGCAAGAAGCGGCTGACATCGCCGAGCCGCTGGAAATTTATGCCGCCGCCGATGTAGGGGCGCACGATTATTCCAGGCAGCCGTGCTTTGCCGTAGATTGGGAATTCCCAGGTGGACGCCGAGCCGGCGTTTAAGACGCCCTTTGCGTCCCACCGCCGATATAGAGCGTTCCCTTCAATGCCCAAGCCAAACGGGAGCCGAATCTCCAGCATCGGGCCGATAATGACGTCACCGCGGCCCTTGACGACATTTGTTAACGCGCCGGTTTTCGATTCGGCTTCCAGGAAATCGCTGAGAGGAACTCCCCCGCGTACGCCGTAGCCTATGTTCTGGGCACCGGCTGTCATCGCTGTCAACAGCGCCGCTAAAGCGGTGAAGACAAGGATTTTACGGATTAGTCTGCACATGATCCTAGTGTAAGAGAAAAATCCGCACGGGCAGTGAGAGGACTCCCGGCCATCGTCCACTACTACCTTGTGACCCTCACATTTCCGATGCTATGGCCTCGCGGGCGGAGCTTTCCGCCGGAGGCCCAGCGCCGGGCCAGGTTGCGGCGTGTGCTGCGAACCGCGCTGGCCAATACACGCTACGCCCGTGAGTATGATCCGAGCGCCGATCGGTTCGAGCAGCTTCCTAGAGTCGACCTGTTGGAGTTCCTTCGTCATTCGGATCGATACACGGCGGGGAACGCCATCCAAGCGCGGGAACGGCTGCACTATCCGCTGGGGGAGGCGCCGCGAACGGCCGTGGTGGCGCGGGAAGTGGCGGAGACGCGGCGCGTGCGCTGTTTTTCCGGATTGCGGGCGGAAGCGTTGCGGGCATTCGCGCCGCAATCGCTGGCGGCGCCGCTGGACGCATTGCGCGCCGCCGCCGAGGCCCCAGCGCACGGGCCGCTGCGCAATGCGGTCATCGTTTTCACCGGAATTTTGGAAGGGCCGCTGACCCCGGAGGATGGCGACCGGTTCTGGCGGCGTTATCAGGTGCCGGTCTTCGAGCAGTTCCTGGGGCTGGACGGCGAGTTGCTGGCCTGGGAATGCGAGATCCACCACGGCTTGCACGTGCGGCAGGACGCGGCGTATTTCGAGAGTTGCGAGGAGGACCGGATACTGGTGAGCTTTCTGAACAATTCGCGATTGCCCGTCCTGCGGCTGGAGACCGGCTTGACAGGGCGGTTGATTGCCGAGCCGTGTCCATGCGGCGACGAGGCGCCGCGACTGGTAGACATGCGGCGGCTATCGGTCCGGCGAATGGGCCCGATGACCGCGACCGGAGCAATGGCGGCCGCCGCGGTGAGTTAAAATGTAAGTACGTGCGGATGTGGCGAAATTGGCAGACGCCCTGGATTTAGGTTCCAGTGCCCGCAAGGGCGTGCCGGTTCAAGTCCGGCCATCCGCACCAATAAAATCAATAACTTACAAGTGAAGGCCACCATCAGTTTTTGGTGGCCTTTTTGCTTTGTGTGCCTATAGTGTGCCGATTATCAGAAGCCGCCGCGTTGTGTGCCTGTTTCGTCTTGTCCATGAACGCCTGTTGTTTGGCTACCGCGTCGAACAAATCCGCCTGAGTCGTGATGTTGTACCGATCAAAAACGGCCCGCGTCTTATGGCCGGAAATGCGCTGCGCGACTTTTTCCGAGACGCCAGCCCGTACCAGATTGCGCACACCGGAGCGCCGGAGGTCGTGAAATAGGCGCGTCGGCTTTTGCGTCGATTCATCCCATAGTCCGGCCCGCTTGCAAGCGTTCGCCCATGCGTTCTTAATGGAGCGAATCTGCTTTCCGTCATCGTGGAAGAATACCCAGGGACAGTCCGGAAACCCTGAATCCCGCGTCTCTCGCCGCAGCCGCAACAAGGCCAGAAGGTCGCCTACCAGCGGAATTTCCCGCGCTTCTTCGTTCTTGGTTTCGCCGGGTTCGAGTCGAACCATTCCGCGAATCAGGTCCACTTGATCCCATCGAAGGCCCAGGATTTCGCCGCGTCGGCAGCCGGTATAGTAGCCGAAACTCAGAACCGGGCGGATGTGATCCGGCAGCGCTTCAAACAGCGCCGAATACTGACCGTATTCAAAGAAGCCCTTCCGCGTGTTGTTTTCCTCCAGCGCCGGAATCTTCGGCACGCGGGCGATACGCGGGGGATCATCGGCAGCCGCCAGATTGAACGCCCGCCGCAACAAGGCCAACTCGTGATTGATCGTTGCATTGGCAGCGGCCCCGCGCCCCCGCGCCGCGTCTGGCCGCTTCCGCTTCTCGATGTAGGAGCGAATCAGCGCGGAATCCACCTTCGATGCTGGCAGCTTGCCGAAGAATGGCCGCAGGTGAACCTCCACAAGAGTCTCACACCATCCCACAGACTTCCCATTAATCCGATAGTCCGATACGAGCGCGTCGAGAAGCGAGTTCACGTTGTTTGCGATTACGCGCCGCCCGCCGGGCGATGCGTCCCGCTCCCGTAGCATGTCATTCAGGACACGTTCGGCGTCCTTCTTGCCGCCGTGAACGGTGCGGTTAGCGTACTCGCGCTTGCCGCTCTTTTCGTCGCGCCTGATGAATACGCGAACCAGCCAGACGTTCTTGCCGCGATTGACTACTTGCCCAGCCATTATGAGCGCCCCCGGTTGCCGTTGCTGAAATGGAGCGCGATACGATAGTTGAAGGCCATGGCGTGTTTCCTCACGTTGTGGATTAGAGTCCGCGCGGTGTTTACTGCATCGCGCGGGCTCGGCTTCATCATAGCGCTTTCCGCGCGAGTCAAGCGCCCCCGGCGCCGTCACTCCCCAGCGCCGCCGCGCCGCCGTTCACTCAGGAAAACGATGCCCCGGAGCCAGCGGAGCAGTTGATGCCGCCCCGGTGATCGCCGGTGGTTTCGCGCGCATCGGTCTCGTGATGAGCTCGCAGTTGCAGGCTTGTTGCCCGTCGCCGCGGTCGCTCCGGCAAAGGTCGAAGCGGACTTCCGCGCCAACTGGCGGGATTGGTCGCCGGCCGTTCTTCATCGGGAATTGGCTCTGATGAAAAAACACGTTTTCTACGTCGTTTGGCCGTCCGATCAACGGCTTTATAAAACCGAATCCCTTTTGGTCGTTGAAACTTTGCACAATTCCGGTCATTTTTGGTTTTCCTTTATTTGAAAGCCCGGGTGCCCGAAAGCGACCCGGTTTTGGTTGATATTTAGGACGGGCGCCGCCCTCGACTCCAGCACTCTCCGCGCGGGAGCCGCCGCGGATCGGAAACTCGAACGGCCTGGCCAGTGTTGCCCGGGCAGCTTTAATTCAGAAGCCCGGCCAGGTCTCGCAAGTCGGCCAGCAGCGCCGCATCCGGTACGGGTTCCGCGGACGCCCCCGGCGACGCCGTGAGCCGCGCGACGTGCTTCCCGATGACGCCCAGCGCGGCCCGTTCCGCATCGCCCAGCCCTTCGACAGTGCAGCGGTCGAGAACGCGCGCCGCATCGCCCAGTCCACTTCTCCCCCCGTGTTCCTTGCCGATGTGACCGAAATCGATTCGGTCCGATGCTTGCTTGTATGAGACAAGACTCCCCCTTCCGCTCCGCCTCTGGACATGTTAGAGTTCCTCAGAAAGCACAGCCAGCATGTCCTCCTCGGTAACCAAGGCCATGGCAGAACCTGCGTCCAAATCAGGGGAACCCGATGGGTCCGAAAGCGAACTTCTCCACATCAACGCATCAAGGCTGCGCAGGAGATTGAACGGCGCGCGAAGTAGGGGAGGCGAGCGGAGTGTTATGTAACGGCTGCGGGAAGGAGGTACCCGCCAATCGCCTATCCTGCGATGGTTGCGGGCGTCCGCTATTTGATGATCCGAGAATCGAGATTAAGGCGTCGCCACCGCCATCGCCCGCTCGATCCCGTGTTTCGATAAGCAAGGCCGACCGGGATACAGAGATTGGAATCGAACTAATCTCACTTCTAAACACGGTTACCGATGACGGAAGAATTTCTGTCGAAGAAGTTGCCGGCTTGCAATCATGGCTCACCGAGTACGGACACGTGGACATGCGCGCCATCGGATTCCTGAAGAAGGCCGTCGAGCAGATCATAGCCGACGGCATCGTCACAGACGACGAGCGAACAGATCTCTACGCGGCAATCGAAAAAGTTCTGCCGCCAGACCTTCGTCAGTACGCGACCTTGAAACGAAAGAGCGTTGAAGCGGAGACAAAGCAAATCATCAAAGAACAGAAGGCAGCCGAGAAAGAAAGGGACTCGCCCGTACACTGGTTTGATTTTATGGTGGCGGGAGTCGCCCACGAGGGGCGTGGGGACACCGTTTCACGGTTCGCCATGGAGGGGATGCCAGCCTATTTCGCACGTGACCGGGAGAATCGGTACAGCCGGAACGCCATCGCTATTTTCCTTGAGACCGGCGGGATGATCGGATACGTTCCAGAGACCGAGGCGTATTCATTGGCGAGCTACCTCGACGCCGGATTCAAAGCCAAACTGCGAATAAAGAAACTGCTAACCACGACGCGGGCGAACTACCCGATTCCGGTAGTTGATGGGGAGGTTTACAGGGCGAACGCTCAGGTTCCATTTGCCCTAGACCAAGCACAGACAGAGTTGCTGAATGTCAGTCGTCCGCAAGACGCCGGATGGAGGGCCGCATTCCGCAAGTCCGAGGCCACGCCCCAGGGCAACCGAGTTGAGGAATCGCCGAAGGGAGTGCTCCAGACGTGCATATCTTGCGCCGCTGTCATGTTCGGTATCTTCTTCCTGATACTCTTGATGGTGAAATGCTGAAGTCTCTTCCGCCAGCAACCGCCGAAAATACCCTTTTTACGCCTTAAAGCCCCGTTAGGCACCCAACTAGAACATAATAGAATCAACGGTTTAAGGCTTTTGGCAAGGTGGTTTGCTACACTTTGCTATACTCCGCCGCCGCCCGCGCCTCCCGAAGCACTCGCCGATGCTCGGCTGAACCATGGCTTGTCAGTTCTGGCATGAGTTGTTTTCCTCGGGGTTGGATGTTTCTCGTTCGGGCGACGCCCCGCGCCACGCTCGCAGCGCCGCGGACATCGCCAGCATTTCGACAATGCGTTTCGAGTTTGGCGGCCGCGTGACGGTCTTAGCGCCAGCCCGCAGCGCCGTTAAAATGCGATGGGTCCACCAATCGATGGCGGCGGCCGCATCCTCCGGCATGAGGCCATCGGCGGTCGTCTTTGGCCGCAGAATCGCCACGTCAGCCCACCCGCCGGGGGCCAGGCTTTGCTGGAGCCGTCACGGCAGGCGGCGCGACGTTCGCCAAGCCCAAAATTCTCCAACTTCTCGAAAACGCCGCCGAAGCCTTCAAAAGCGCGTCGATGCTCGGGTTTCGCGCTCCATCAGGCAAAATCACGGTGCGCTTGTCGATATCGCTTTGTAGGGCGGCCATCAGGTCAGCCAACTGGCACAAATGCGCCACCATCGGTTCCGTTCCGCGAGTGTCGAATTGACCTGAAATCCAAGCCATTAGCTCGGTTCCGGCGCGGGCAAATTTCCGTTTCGTCATCGTTTCTTCCTTTCGCGGGGCAGCCCGCATTAAATCCGTTCACCATTCTCTGTACGTTTGACTCGCGCGGTTTCCAGGGAAGTGTCAAATACTTCAGACCTACCCTTCCCCCGTCGCCAATAGCGCCCAGCGCCACCACGGAACGCCTATTGGCGAACACGGCCCCCAGGACACGCCGCCGCTGGGCAGGTGGGCACGTCTGCCCCCTTGGCGCCAAGGGGATTCCGGCCTTGCCGACGCCATCGACAATGAGTCATCCGCCGTTGAACCGTTCGCGTGCCTCAATTTGGAAAACGGTACAGTTTCATGCACGCGTGAGCATCGCGCGGTCCTGCATGGAAGCACCATATGATGCGCCGTCATCGCTTCCCCTCGGCCGCCGCCGCGCAGGTGGTCGCTGCGATCCGGCAGCCTCGTGAGCAATAACGCTCGACCGTTCCACGCCTCACCGGGAAGGTCTCATGGCATCGTTCACACCGCGCCGATCGGTGTGCCTGCCGACACAACTTTGAGCAGTAACTTTCGCGGAAGTGGTCGTCGGGGATGGCAAACTGTCTCTCGCAATTTCGGCAAATGCAGAGACCCCCGCGGACTGGACCCGGATGCGCCGGTGGGACGTAGATGTTCATCCCCGCCACCAATCGCCGCGATCAATACTATTCCCTGTCATCTCCGTCTGCATTGGGTTCGCACGGGCGATCCTGCATTGGGGCGAACAGAACCGTTCTTTCCGTGCATCTGGCGCGGTGAAGAACTTCTGGCAACGGATACAGCGCTGCCGCTTCCTCATCGTTCCGCTTCCCCCAGGCGCTCCAGCAGCACCAGCGCCGGATGCGGTTGCCGCCCCTCGCTCGCATCGGGCAGGCCTAGCGCCAGGCTCAGCACGACTACTTCAGCGCTCTTGCCTTCGAGTGGCGCGATGAAGCGGCCCAGCCGTGAATCAGCGGCCAAGCCCGCCAGGAAGTCATGGAATCCGCCGCTCATCAAACGGGTTCCGCGATCGGTTTTTGTGGTGGTCATTGGTTCTCCTGTGTTGGTGGGCATTGGTCATCTACAGGTTCCGGCATTCGTGCCGGGGCCTTAGCGCCCCCCTTCTCGCGGAGATCACCATCAGCCGAAACCACTTCCGGCACGAATGCCGGAAGTGGTTTCACATCATCGGACTCACCAAACTCGCCGGGATCTTCGACCACTTGTGGCACGAATGCCACAAGTGGTTTTGCGCCACCAGTGAGTTTCCGCCCGATGCCGATCCAAGCGTTCAAGGCGCCGGATACGCGGCCCACAGGGAACCCATCAGCCAGCGCCGCCGCTATCAGCGCGCCATTGGAAACGTATGCGCCCTCTGCCGACTCGGCAACGTGTTTCCAGTGATAGCTGGAATGATTCCGGTTCACCGTCTTACGCCGCGCCCGTCCTGCCAGCCAGCGGCGCGCCCGCCCGAACCCATAAACTCCTCCCCCTTCCAGGAATGCGGTCTGGGCGGCCACAATCTCGGCGTGGTGATCGGGCGGCCCGGAGAGCGAAAACCATGGGACGAAGCCGTTCTTCTTCAGGTCGGGATGCTTTTCCAAAACGGCCCGAAGGTCGTCCCGGTTTTGATCGGAAAGTGTTTTGTCGTTCATGGTTTTGTCCTACTTTTTGGTGTTTTGTGGTCCCTGTAACCGTTTTTTTCTGTAACCGGTTACAGGCCGCCCGGTTACAGACGGAGCATGTTTTTCGGTGGAAACGCTGAATTCCGCTACAGCGGTTACAGCAGTTACAGCGTTACAGGCGAACAGTATCTCTAGTGTTTTCAATGACATACGGTAGTTTTTGTCCTGTAACTGCCTGTAACCGGTGGTGGTGTAGCGGTTACAGATGGCCTGTAACTGCTGTAACTGCTGTAACTGCTGTAATGGCTGTATCTGCTGTAATGGCTGTATCATGTGTATCTCTATAAAGGAAAATTCCCCCCCTTAGAGAGGGTGTACCCTTTACCAGTCTTTACAACGTGGCCTTCTTTACGGAGCTTCTGCAACAGCATCCGCACGGCTGGACGACTCTTCCCTAGGTCCTTGGCGATCTCGATTGGTTCTTGTGGCTCCGCGGACTCGCCAAGCAGTTCAAGTATTTCCGTGCGCGCATCAGTGGTTCGCGCCTCCGCGCCCGTCCCTGTCACGGTCCAACCAAACGCCGCTGGGTCATCGTCGAAGCGGACGGCATACTCTGCGTCTGCCATCTCGCGCCCTTGGACGCTAAGAGTAGTTGATTTCAAGCCCCGGTCGAGTACCCAAACCGCATCAGCGCCAGCCGTCAGGCCGGTTGTCCCTGCCACTCTGTCGAGCGCATAGTCCGAGCCCATTTTTCGGGTGTGCGCGACAACCAAAATTGCAGCGTCATGCTTCTGTGCGAGCTCTTGCAGCGCCGCAACCACGCGATAATCTTCCGCCATGGCATCGGTGTTCTTATCGCGCCCGCGCCCGCCCATGGCCTTGACTAAGGTGTCAATGACGACAAGCTGGCAATTGTGCAATTTCATCGTCACGTCGAGTTCTTCAATGCCGCCGCCCAACAGCGGCATCAGCTTATAGGCGAACCGGATGTTGCCGCTGAGTATGGCATCTCCCGCGCCGCGGTCGATGAATTTTTGCAGGCGGTTGTTCGTCCGCCGCTCGCCTTCTTCCAGCGCAACATATAGAACGCCGCGCGGTTTACAGTTGCCGAATTTAGCCAGGCCCGGCCGCCCCAACGCCGCGTCAATTCCGAGTTGCAAAGCAAGCCAGGATTTCCCCACTTTTGGACGGCCCGCCGCAAGCGTTAACCCCGAGTAGAGAAGGTCGTCAAAGATGAACGGGATTGGGGCGAACTCTTTCCTCAAAAGCGTGAACCCGTCGATGGTCGCGAGTGGCTTCACGTTCGCAGTCGTGTCTGGTTCAGGCGCCGCGTGCTTCATCGCTGAGCGCGTTAATTGGCTCACGGTTGCGGTACTCATGTTGCGCCCCGTTCCGCAAGCATGGTCGCCAGCTTCTCCGAGTCGGTTTCTCGTAACAGCGAGTCGCCTTCGGCGTCGAGCGCCTCAAGTTGCGCCCAAACCGTCTCGGCTTCGGCCAGGATTGCGATGTCTTCGGCTTCGTGTGCCGTGCGGTTAAGCACGTGATACCGCCCCAGCAATTCGCGCTTCCGGTCTCGAATGCCGTCGAACGCTTCATCCCGCCGCGCCACAAGCGCCGAAGCCGCCATGCGCGCCAGTTCCAGGCGTCTAGAGTAGTCGCGCCGCTCGGATGGCGGCCGTTCGTTGCGGGCGATGCCAAAATGGTTGGAGAGCCATTCCAGCGCCGCGCGCCGGTCGCATCCCAAGACGGTTTCGACCAACGCCAAAATGCCGCCGCCGACGCCCTCGACGTGATCGAACCACGCGCCCTTCCCGGCGTCGAGCGCGACGTTATAACCATCGCCATCGCGCCAGAACGCAAGGCCACGGCCCGCCCGAAGCGGCCCGCCGCCGAGCGCGGTCCAGACATCACATAGGCTGAGGGTTTCGATTCGCGGCGCGGTTGCTGTCACGCTACGCCTCCCGCCGCCATCCGCCGGGCAGCGATTTTCCGCCGGCGCTGATAAAGGCTTCCAGCGCCGCCGGGTTGACGCGAATCTGCCGCCCCAGGCGAACGACGGGTAACAAATCCTGCCGAACCAGCTCAGCGGCGCGCGCATACGAAACGCCCAAACGTCCCGCGCACCATTTCAAAGTTTCTAGTCTTAGTTCGCTCATATCGAACCTCCAAGTACAGGATCTAATGAGCGTGAAACTTAATTAGGACGGTTAGAGCGACTGATTACGCGCCTGAAAATACCTAATTCTCCGCAGGCCGTCCGCGCTTCCCTTTTCGCTTCGTCAGCCCGACGCTTGCGAGTATTTCTTGGATCGCGCGACTGGCCGCGCGGCCCAAGACAATGCTCAAATTTACGATTTCGCGGACTTCAATCCCGCCCAACTGAAACCGCGCCGCCCATAGGTAATGATCCCGACTGAATCGCGCGCTCGCCTCAGTCATTCCCCCGCTCCGGGCTTCGCCTTCGATGCGGTCTAATTGCAGCATCAAATGGGTTTCTAGGCGTGCCAGTTCGCCCTTTAGGGCCCGCTCTACCGTTCGTTTCGATTCTCCGAATGACGGATTCCATGCGGTGATCTGAAACGGTGGAATGTGAAGCGAGTAGTCGATACACGGCAACGTCTCACTGAAGCCCCCGAGGCTTATTTCACAATCTGGCTTACCAGCACGAGTCCAGCGAGAAAACGTATGCGCGACGGCCTCCATTATCCAATCAGGCGGTGCGCCGTCCTTGGTTAGATTGAACTCCCGCGCCCAGCCCTCGACGGCGGACTTCAGCCGCCCGAAAGGCGCGCCGCCATTTTCGAGCAACTCCCCAGGCACGCGGATGAAATCGGCCATCCACCACGTCCCGGTCAGGACTACGCCCATGCTCGACGCGCGGAAGATTTCGGCCAATCCCGCCGCAAGCCTCGGTACTTCCGTTTGCGCCGCGTCGAGAAAATACATGCGATCCAAGCCGGTTTGCCTGTTCCATCGCCCCTCGAATTGCCCTAACGCTTTTCTCATTTGTGTGCCGCTTGTGTGCCAACTCAGCCGAACTCAATGCACGAACTCAGCCGAACTCAACTGTAATTATCTGATATGCAAGCACTTAACCGCAACTCGGCATATTTCGATGAAAGTCTGTAAGTCATTGAAAACAAATAACTTGTTGGATTTAGGTTCCAGTGCCCTCACGGGCGTGCCGGTTCAAGTCCGGCCATCCGCACCAACGGCTTACGGAGGCGTCACTCGGCGGAGCAATTCTACTGCACCTGAATGCCGCGGTCTTCGAGCAGGTCGCCGGTCACGCGGAGCAGGTTGATCTGATTACGGCGGTACTGAATTGTGGTGTTGACGAGTTGCGCTTCGGCGTTAACGAGGCGCGTCTGGGCGTCGAGCACGAAGAAGATGACGGACGTGCCGAGATCATACTTCTTCTGCTCGGCGTCGAGTTGCTTCTGGGCGAGGTCCCGCGCGACGGCGGCTAGTTTGACGGAGGCTTTGGAGGACTCGACCTGGCTGGCGGCGTTTAATACTTGCTGGCGAATAGTCTGTTCCAGGCTGCGGCGCGAAAGTACGTCCTGGCGTTTCACGAGCACGGCATCGGCATAGTCGGCGGCGGCGCGGCGGTCCCGGACCGGCAGGCGCATCGTTAAGCCGAATTGGTAGATGGGGAAACCGAAGCCAAAAACCTGACCGAGCGCGTCGCCGAACCCGCCGGGGACGATGGTGGTGCTTCCGATGCTTCCGCCCGTGCGATTGAAGAAGTTTCCACCGCGCCCCGTGGAGGTGTAGCCGCCGCGGAGTCCAATATCGGGCAGAAGCGCGTTCGAGGTTTGCTTGAGAACGAGGTCATCGGTCTGGATTCGCTCGATATTGGCGCGAAGGTCCGGGCGCATACGGACGGCTTTGGTGACGGCGGCCTCGCGGTCGATTTCCTTCTCGTCGTTCGGCGGGAGCGGCGTTTCTGTCAGAACGATGGGCATATTACGATATTTGGCATCGAGGTCGGCGCCCATTTGGCGGCGGAGCGAGTCTTCGAATTGCTGCAGGCGGTAGCGGGCCTGGAGGACCTGAATTTCCGATGACGCGTAGTTAGCTTCCGGTTGGTAAATATCGAGCGGACTGATGGCTCCGAGTTCCAATTCCTTTTTCGACCGTTTTAACGCTTCGGCGGAGAGTTCCAAGGCTTTTTCCTGAACCCGTAGCGTTTCGCGGCCGCCGAGCAGGTCCCAGTAGGCGTTTTCCGCGTTCGAAATCAATGTAAGCAGTGTATTCAGGAAGTTCTCGCTACTGATTTTCAGACGGCTGCGGGCAATGGTGATCGGCAGACGGTTGATCTCGCGACCGCGATTGCGGAGCAGCGGCATGACGATAGCGGCCGTCATCTGCGCGTTGAGAGCGGGGTTAAAAAGGTTGAACGAGTTATTAGTAGACGTCCTATTGGCGTTGAATCCGGCAGTATACTGCAAGCCGTTATCCAAGGTTTGGACGTAGGAGAAGTTACCCGGCTGCACCAACTGGTTGAGCGTGGTGGCGCCTTCGAGCGAGTTGGTCGTCTGACTTTTTGTATTCGTCGAGGTGAAGTTGCCCAGGAAAAACGGGTCGAACGGCGCGTAGGCGCGGGTGATTGAGTTCCGCGTGATTTCGACGTTCAGGCGCTGGATGTCGATGTCCACGTTATTGGCTAGGACAAGCTGCAAATAGCTCCGGAGGGAGAGTTCCAATTTTCCATCGGCCACGAAGTCCTCAAACTTGGAAACGCCGCGCATTTCCACGGACGGCATGGGTTCGGAGAAATGGCGTTTGAACCAGGTTCGGCGGGGGAAGAAGGGAGCGTCAAGGAGGTCGGGGTCCTTCTCATTGGTAGAGGTGAAGGCCCGTTCCGGGGCGGGAATGGTGCCGATGACGGCGCCTGCGGACGCCTGCCAGGCGAATGAGGACTGGCAGACAAGCAGGGCTAGGGCCAGTGAGAGCAGTTGGCGATGCGATTTCATGGTAAAAATTCTTCTTCGTTGTTATTCGTAGCGGATCGCTTCAATGGGGTCGAGACGGGCGGCTTGCATGGCCGGGTAGATGCCAAAAACAAGTCCGATACCGCAGGAAACGCCAAAAGCGACGGCGATGGAACCCGTGGTCACAACGGTGGACCAGCCGGCTGCCGAAGCGATGATATGGGCAAGAGAGACGCCGAAGATGATGCCGAGCAGTCCACCCATGATGGAAATCAGCACCGCTTCGGTAAGGAACTGGCGGATGATGTCTTTCTGTTTGGCGCCGATGGCGCGCCGGATGCCGATTTCGCGGGTGCGCTCCAGCACGGTGGCGAGCATGATGTTCATGATGCCGATGCCGCCGACGAGCAGGGAGATGCCGGCAATACAGATCATGACGATGTTAAAGATGAAGCCTGTGCGGCGCTTCTGCTCGAGCAGGCCGGCCGGGACGGTGATGGCAAAATCCCCCGCGTCCTTGTGGGTGGCGGTGAGAATAGCGTTGATTATGTTGGAGGTTTCGATGGAATCGGTGCCGCTCTTAACACGGATATACATGCCGTCGATTTCGTCCTTGAGGTAGCTGTTGGAGTCTTCAAAGCGGCGCATAACGGTGTTGAGGGGCGCGATGACGAGGTTATTGCCGCTGGAAACTTCGAGGCCTTCCACCGAATCGGCCGTGGCCTGCGGGGCGAGCACGCCGACTACCTGTAGCCACGTATCGTTTATCTTGACGAACTTGCCAACCGCCGGATCGAATCCGAGCAGGTTCACTTTCGCCGCTTCGCCCAGGACGCAGACGGGCGCCGAACGTTCATTATCTTCGTCGCTGAAGAACCGGCCCTCTACCATCCGGAGGCTGTTGATGGCCATATAGTTGGGCAGCACACCAATAAGAACGGGCGGTTCGGCGCCGGTCTTTGGCAGCACCTTTTGCGGCTTAAAGCGCTTGCGAGGCGTTAAGAATTCTATCCCTGGCACGTTTTCGGTGATGGAGCGGAAGTCGCGGAAGGACATGCCGGCGAGATGGCGCGGCGCGCCTGGAGTTCGTTGCGGTCCACTGCCTCTTTGGCTTCAATGATGATGTTATTTACCCCGAGAAGGTCGATGTAGCTCATCATTTCCTTCTGTGCGCCTTCGGTGATGGACAACATGGCGACCACGGCTCCAACGCCGAAGATCATGCCCAGCATGGTCAACAGACTGCGCAGCTTGTGGACCAACAAGCTCGAGAGGCCCATTTTAATTTCGGGCAGGATATCGGCAAGCAACGCCATTCGGTTCAGACTCCTCGAATTTCTTAAGGCTACGATTTCCCGCCAGGCAGGGCATTCATGGGGCCGCCCTTATCCTCGGTCTTTTGCTTAGTGCCCGGTTTAGCCTCGGGGTTGGCCATGGCGATGGTCTCGCCGGGCTTAAGACCCTCGGCAACCACCAGCGTGGATTCACTGCGTTTGCCGATTTTGATCGCGCGGGCAACAAACTTCTCGCCCTCTTTTACATAAACAACCAGTTTGCCTTCCTTTTCAAAGACGGCTTGGGCGGGAATATGTATGGCGTTGGGAATTTTTTCGACGATGATCTCAACATCGGCCAGGAGGCCGGGACGGAGGAGAACATCGAGATTGGAATCCTGATCGGGCGGCGGAGGCAGCTTGGCGTTTTGCAGATCGGCTGCGGTGAAGCGGCCGGAGCCGCCGCCCATCCCAGGCGGCATGCCGCCACCGGCGCCGCCGTTCCCTCCACCTTCTCCGCGACGCCGACGGCCTTGGCCTTCGCCGCCGGCTTGGGCTGTTTCAGGCTTGGCTGAGTCGGGTTTCGATGGGTCCGGCTTGGTACCGGCCGGGCGGCCGGCGCCAGGGGCGCGGCCCGTCTTGGCCATCACTTCCTGCATCAGTTTCGTGCGTTCCTCGGCGGAGAGATCCTGCATGTTACGGCCCTTTAAGGCCGCCTGCATGGCCTCGCGCATTTTGGTGCGATCCTCGGCTGACATAGCCGCTCCGCCGCCGCCGCCAGCCCCGCCGGGCGCGCCGGCGCCGCCGGCAAATGTCATCGTGCGTCCGCCGCGCTGACCGCCGCCGCCCGCCTCGCCTCCCGGCGCGCCACCGCCCGCCGGCGCGTCGCCTCCTGGCATTCCACCGCCCATGGCGGGCATTCCGGGGATACCTGGCATTCCGGGGCCAAAGGCCATGGAGACCACCGGGGGCTTCTTCCGGTTTGCTTCCGCCGTAGCCAGAATGCGTTGAATCTGGTCGGGTTTGGCGCCGAGTTTGGTCAGCAACTCCTTCATGTCGATGGTAAAGACAACATCGAATTTCTTGGCTGGGTCGGAAGACATGACACTGGCGCTCGCTGTCGAGGACATCGTCTTAATATGCCCGCGGAATTTCTCGTTAGGAACGGCGTCAAGCGCCAGGATGACTTCCTGATTCTCGCTTAGATTCGCGCGATCCAATTCTCCAACGCGGGCCGCGACTTCGAGCTCCGACAGATCGAGCACATCGGCGATCGGCATACCGGGCTGTACCTGGTCGCCCTCGCGAATATCGGGAACGTCGAAACCGAAACCCATGCGGCTGGAACTGTTCTGGCGAATGGCCACCAGCCCGGTCATGGGGGCGAGCACCTTCACCTGTGTCAGGCGCGATCGCGCCCGCGCCATTTCGAGCAGCGCTTTTTGCTTCCGTTCCCGCAACACGGCGAGTTCGGCCTCGGCCTGTTCCTGGCGGGATTTGATGTCGCTCTGCATCTGGCTGAGGCGGCGCTTGGACTCCTCAAGATTCAACTCGTTCTTCTTCTGATCGATCGGGGAGAGCAGTTCGTTGCGTTTGACTTCAAGCTCCGAACGGCGGACCGAGTAGCGGGCGCGCAGCAGTTCAACCTGATCCTGATTGTTGCGTATCGCCAAATCGGCTTCGGATTTCTTGTACTGTTCGTCGATCTGGTCGATTTCCAACTGCTTTTCTTCAACACTCGAGACGAGTTCGGCGTCGTCGAACTCAATCACGAGGTCCTTTTCCCTGGCGAACGAACCGATCTCGGCGAGCTTCGTCACCTGCACGGTGCCAAACAGATTGGGCGCGGTGAGCGTGGCTGAGCGGACCGCGCGGAGTTCCCCGCGGGCGAATGTCCGGACCACGATTTCACTTTGCCGCACTTTCGCGGTAGCGACGGTTTGCTGCCGCTCAGGCATCGATTGCATGAACCGGTAGCCGCCCCAAGCGGCGCCGACTATGACGCCGAGAATGATGAGGCGAATGATGATTTTACCCATGGGATTTTCCGCTCGTTCCTAAGCTAGAGCTTTTTGGCGCGCTTGGCCACTTCGTTGGGATCTTCCATCGCCACCACTTCACCGGCTTTCAAACCTTTGGTGACGACGATGTCGGCGTCGTTGCGCTTGCCAACCTGAATCTGGCGAATCTCAAATCCTTCGCCCTTCTGCACCCAGACGGCGGGTTTCCCTTTACTCATGAAGCTGGCGCGGGCCGGTATCAAGAGCGAATTCGGCTCACTCTCGATGACGATTTCGGCACTACAACTCATGCCGGGGCGCAGGCGGGGGTCGACCTTCTCCAATGTGGCGCGGGCGGGAAACGTCTTTTCGGTGAGGCCCATGCCCTTATACAGAATGGCGGCGATGGGGCTGATCCAATCCAGTGTGGCGTTGAATTCGACTTCCGGAATGGCGTCCACGCGGACCCGGAGCGCCTGGGAAAGCTGCAACTTGCCGCGGTCCACTTCATCAAGCTTCAATTCGACGCGCATCTGGGAGAGATCGGGAATTTCGGCGATGGCGGCGCCGGTCCAGGCGCGGTCTCCTTCTTTGAAAGGAGGAGGCGTGGAGCCGAACGATCCGGCGGTACGGGTGTTCGGGAGAATATTGACGATCCCGTCCATGGGCGCCACAATTTTCATGCGGGTCAAATAGCCTTTCGTGCGCTCGACGTCGCGGACGGTCTTGTCTTTCTTACTGTCGAGACGGTCAAGGTCGGCCTGTTGCGTGGTTTTGTGAGCCTTGACGGTGACGTTGACCTGTTCCAGGTCTCCCTCGGCGGTGCCGACGTCGATACGATTTTTCTTGCCTTCGATTTCGGAGAGAATCTCGGCTTTGGAGGCTTCCAACTTGGCGCGGTCCACGTTATAGGTGGCCGTCATCTGATTCATCGCGTCCATTTCTTTGGTGATGCGATGCGACGCCTGCATCTGAATGATTTCCTTGTCCACGGTGCGGACAGAGGTGGCGCGGTCCAGATAATACTGTTCCATCTGCGCGGCGTCGAATTCGATGACGGTTTCGCCTTTTCGAATGGGTTTGCCGGTTTCGGCAAGCATGACGATGCGGGGGTCCGGAATTTGAGGCGCGGAAAGAACGACGGAGCGGGAACTGCGGACTTCTCCGCGAGTCTTGACCGAGATCACGAACTCGCCCCGGCGCACGCGGGCGACAGGAACCTCCACTTTCGTCTGACCGGTGTAACGGTAGGCGGCATAACCGCCACCGGCGATCACTAAGAGAGTGACAAGAATCGTGATGCCCCGGCGCCGGTTTCCGGATGCGGACTGGCCTAGACGCAATTTGGGTTTGATATCTTTCGACATAGTATTTCCAGACGGATTTTTCGAGCGGGATTAGTTCTAGCTGGTTGCCGCTTCAGGTTTAGGGGCGGTCAATGGCGGTTCCAGCGCCACTACTTCGCCGGGTTTGACACCGCCGCGGATGGCGGCATGAGTATTGCTGACGAGGCCTACCTGAACATCGCGGCGCTCCCAGGCGCCGCCGGCATTGCGTACCATTACATAAGGCTTCGGCTCCGCGCCGGCCAGGGAGCTATCGGACATCAGGGCTTCGACGGGAACGACGGTGGCCGTGCCAGCCTCTTCGAGTATGACGTCGGCGCTGACGCTCAAGTCGGGAATGATGCGCGGATCGACTCTGTCCAGGCGCAGGCGGACGGCGACTTCCTTCTTAAAGCTGGCGCGGGTGCCAGCCGATTTCGTGATGGCGCCGATTGTAACTAGATGGGCGGGGATTTCCAGGCCGGGAAATGCGTCAAAGCGCACTTTGGCCTTCTGGCCGAGCCGAAGGTGCTGGATGTCCACTTGATTGACGGAAGCGTTGATGATCATCGACGAAGGATCGACAACCTGCATAAACATCATGCCGGGGTAAACCTGATCGCCCTGCTGAATGGCGCCGAAATCACCGCCGCGGTAGGTAGTCTGGACGACGACGAGGCCGTCCATGGGAGCTTTCATCACCATGCGGTCGGCATTTGCCTGGGCGCGCCGGAGTTCGAGTTTGGAGGCGGCAAGTTCAAGGTCGGCGACCTTCATCGTGGCGCGTTCACCGATATCGACGTAACGGGCGGCTTCGTGCAATTGTTTCAAATTCGCTTTGGCCTCTTCGAGCGCCAAGCGAAACCGCTCCGCATCAATGGCGCTGCGAACGGGTAGCGTCTTCATGTCGAGTTCGGCTTTCTCGACGAGATTCTTGCCGGCCAGGATCTGTTGATCGTAGGACTTACGGGTGACTTCGAGGTTGGCCATGCTGGCCTTCATGGAGCTTTCGGACTGCTCGACGTTGGCTTTTTGATCGTCGAGACGGAGCAGCATGTACTGGCGGTCGAACTCGGCAACGGGTTCGCCTTTTGCGATCCGGGACCCATTCGGGGCCAGGGTTTGCAGTTGCATCATGAAATCGCCGCCGCCGCTTGGACCGCCGGAACCGCGACTGCTCCCGCCGCTGCTGCTGCCGCCGGAGATTGAACCGGAGGTCGAACCTAGGCCATCGGAGCCGAGGGTCGCGGAACTGGATGGGCCGCTGGAACGAGTTGATCTCGCTGGGGAACTGACACGGGCACTGGCGCCGCCGGAAGCCGAGCGGGCGGACCTAAGCGAACCGCCGCCGGCGTTGCCGGCCGAAGATGCCAAAGATTCACCGCCGCCGGAAAAGCCGGAATTGCTGGAACCACCGCCGGAGGCGGCTCCCGAGGTGCTGGCAAGCGACGTACCCCCCGAGGCGACCGAACTGGGGGTGGCGCGGGACGACGAGCCGCGATCACCACCGCTACCGCCGGAAACGGTAACTGTTACCGTCCCGCCGCCGCGGCCGCCGCTCGACATCGCAACCGATGTCATTCCGCCGCTGGAGGATCCGCCACGGCCGCCGCGGAGGGACGGAGCAATCAGGGAAATATATTTTTCGGCCGCCGTGACACCTGTGAGGCGGAGCGTTTTCTCGATGGCCGCGGACTCAGCGGGAGCGGTGCGCACGGCTACGACGTTCGTCTGCTGGGCCGTCTCCTGGCGTTGCCGCCAAGTCCAGTAGCCGGCTCCGGCGGCGATCAGGACAAGAAGTCCCCAAATCCACGCTTTCGACCGTTTCTTCGGAAACTCAGGCGGCGCGACGACTTGCGGTCCGAGTCCGGCAGGAGCCGGAGGCGTCTGGTGGACATCCGGAAACGCTACACCGGACGATTGAATCGGATTGAATTGTGGGGACATCGGATGACACTCCTCGGCGCCGGACACTAGCTCCGCTACGCAGGGTTCTTAACAGCTATGACGACATCTTAACCGAAAAGGTTATGGGTACGTCGCCGATTACCCGTTCATCGACGCCAAAAACTCGGCGTTCGACCGGGTCTTTGCCAGTTTATCGAGCAGAAGTTCCATCGATTCGGTCGGTGAAAGGGGGTTCAGGACCTTTCGAAGTATCCAAACCCGGGTGAGTTCTTCCTTCGGCATCAGGAGTTCTTCCTTCCGGGTGCCGGATTTATTAATGTCGATGGCGGGGAAGACGCGCTTGTCGACCAGTTTCCGGTCGAGGTGGACTTCCATGTTGCCAGTCCCCTTAAACTCCTCAAAAATAACGTCATCCATTCGGCTGCCGGTATCGATGAGGGCCGTCGCGATGATGGTGAGCGAGCCGCCTTCCTCAATGTTTCGCGCCGCGCCGAAGAACCGCTTGGGGCGTTGGAGGGCATTGGAATCGACGCCGCCGGAGAGCACTTTGCCGGAGGGCGGGACCACGGTGTTGTAAGCGCGGGCGAGGCGGGTGATGGAATCGAGGAGGATGACCACGTCGCGTTTGTGCTCGACGAGACGCTTGGCCTTCTCGATGACCATTTCAGCGACCTGGACATGGCGGGACGCGGGTTCGTCAAATGTCGAGCTGATTACTTCGCCTTTGACGGACCGCTGCATGTCGGTGACTTCTTCGGGGCGTTCATCAATGAGGAGGACAATCAGCGTGACGTCGGGGTGGTTGGTGGTGACGGAGTTCGCGATGGCCTGGAGGAGCATCGTCTTACCGGTGCGGGGCGGGGCGACGATGAGGCCGCGCTGGCCCTTGCCGATGGGCACCAAAAGATCCATAACGCGGCCGGAGAAGTTATCCTTGGCGATTTCGAGCTTGATGCGCTCCTGCGGGTAAAGCGGTGTAAGGTTATCGAAGAAGATCTTGTTACGGGCTTCTTCGGGCGGCTCAAAATTGATCGCGTCTACCTTAATGAGAGCGAAATATCGTTCGCCCTCCTTAGGGGGGCGAATCTGGCCGGAGATTGTGTCCCCGGTTCGAAGGTCAAAGCGTCGAATTTGAGAAGGGGAGACGTAGACATCGTCCGGTCCCGGGAGGTAGTTGTATTCCGGTGCCCGGAGGAAGCCGAACCCATCGGGGAGGCATTCGAGGACACCTTCGGAGAAGATGAGCCCGGATTTTTCCGCTTGGCTCTGCAGGATTTTGAAGATCAATTCCTGTTTGCGAAGACCGGCGACGCCGATTACGCCGAGTTCTTTGACGATCGTGTTGAGCTTGACGATCGACATGTCCTTGAGTTCAACCAGATCGAGCGTACCGTCGCGGCGGGCGCCGGCGAGATCGGCGGGCTCCGATAGACCATTTGCCGCGGCGGGATCGCCGGCGGTTTTGGACCGGGCCGCGCGGGTGCGGGCCTCAACGGCCGTCCGGGGTGCGGGAACGTCCGCGCCGGCGTCCGGGTCCGGAGCCGGGTCCGGCACTAGGGGGTCTTTAATATCTTGATCGCTTGCCAAATTTCCCTCGCTCCCTGGCCGGTGACGGCCGAGAACGGCACTGGCTCCGACCCGTCATTTTGGTTCCGGATCCCGGCCATGCCGCGGTGCAATTCAGATTGATTGAGTTTGTCTACTTTGGTGGCTACAACCAGAAACGGCCTGCCCTGCCGTATGAGCCATTCGCGAAGCTCGAGGTCCTTATCCATCCAGCCGCGGCGCCCGTCAAGCAGGACGAAGCTAAGCACGAGTTGTTCGCGTTGGAAGAGATAAGCCTCGACGAGGCTTTTCCAGGATTTTTGAACATGTATGGGAACTTTTGCGAAGCCGTAGCCAGGAAGGTCGGCAAACGTGATGGACTGGCCGATGGTGAAAAAGTTGACTGCTTGCGTCCGGCCGGGGGAAGCACTGACCTTAGCCAGTTTCCTGACACCGGCCAACACATTCAGCAGACTGGATTTTCCGACATTACTGCGGCCCAGGAACGCAAACTCCGGGAGCCGGAGGTTTGGGAATTGCGCTGGGCTTGTAGCACTTAGTATAAACTGGGCGTCCGCTTTTGCTGTAACCGCGCAAGAGGGACTCGGTCGCTGGTGGATTTGTGAGACAGTTCGTGGACGACCGGGAGCCGCGACCGGCCTTTGCGCTTTGTGGGTGGACATAAAAAACAGCGGCGGGCGACCGCGGCCCTAGTGCGTCATGTCGTCGACGGGACGCGTCTCGGACTGAGCGGCGACGGGGCTGAGCGGCAAGGGGGTAACTTCGCGTTCCAAGGCGATTTTGAGCACTTCATCCATCGATTCGACGAAGTTTAGCTTCATATCGTTCTTGATCACTTCGGGAATGTCGTAGAGATCCTTCTCGTTTTCCTTCGGCAGCACCAGTTCATGGATGCCGTTGCGATGGGCGGCCATCATCTTTTCCTTCAGCCCGCCGATGGGCAACACTTTGCCGCGAACGGTGATTTCGCCGGTCATGGCGAGATCTCCGCGGACGGGAATGTTGGTCAGCGCACTGGTGATAGAGGTGGCGATGGTGATGCCGGCCGATGGACCGTCTTTGGGAATGGCGCCTTCCGGGACGTGCAAATGGATATCCAGATGGCGATAGAAATCGCGGGCCAGACCGAGCGACTGGGAACGGGTACGTAGATAGCTCATGGCGGCCTGTGCCGATTCCTGCATGACGTCGCCGAGTTTGCCGGTGAGCGTCAGTTTGCCGCGGCCTTCCATAACGGCGGCTTCAGTGGTCAGCAGCGTGCCGCCGACTTCGGTCCATGCCAGGCCGACAGTGGCGCCCACTTCATTTTTATGATCGGCAAGAGTGTCGCGAAAGCGAGGGGGGCCGAGCAGTTGGGTGAGCGAGAGAACGGTGATGGAAACAGCGGGGAGCTTGCTTTCGATTTTCTCGAGTTCGGAGGCGACCACTTCGACGATCTTCGGTTCCTCCTTCTTCTTAGCCTTCTTCTTTTTGGAAACCGGCGGGTCTTCAATCAACTCACCGGCCATGGCGATCTCTTCCGGAGAGTCTGAGGTCGAGATTTCGACGACTTTACGGGCGATCTTCCGGCAGACGTTGCCAATCTCCCGCTCCAGATTACGAACGCCGGATTCCCGGGTGTAGCCCTGAATCAGCGCGCCCAGACCTTCAGGCGTAAATGTCACCTGGGTATCTTCGAGGCCAGTAGCCAACTTCTGCTTCGGAATGAGGAACGTCTTGGCGATTTCGGCCTTTTCCAGTTCCGTGTAGCCCGAAAGGCGGATGACTTCCATACGATCCTGCAGCGGGGCGGGGATGGTATGAAGAACGTTGGCGGTGGCGATAAAGAACACTTCGCTCAAGTCATATTCGACATCGAGGTAGTGGTCCTGGAAACTGAAGTTCTGAGCCGGGTCGAGGACTTCGAGCAGCGCCGCCGACGGATCGCCGCGGAAATCCGTGGACATCTTGTCGATTTCGTCCAGCATGAAAACCGGATTCTTCGTTCCGGCCTTCTTCATACTCTGAATAATCTGGCCGGGAAGGGCGCCGATGTAGGTCCGGCGATGGCCGCGGATTTCGGCTTCGTCGCGCACGCCGCCTAGTGACAGGCGTACAAACTTGCGGCCGGTGGCTTTGGCGACCGACATGCCGAGCGACGTTTTGCCCACGCCCGGAGGTCCGACGAAGCAGAGAATGGAGCCTTTAGGGTTCTTCACCAGGCGGCGGACGGCCAGGAATTCCAGGATGCGTTCCTTGATTTTCTCCAGGCCGTAGTGGTCGGAATCCAGGATGCCGTGCGCATACTTCAGATCGCGAATTTCCCGCGTCTTATTCTTCCACGGCACGGCCAGCAACCAATCCAGATAATTACGGGAAACGGTGGATTCGGCTGACATCGGCGGCATCTGTTCCAGCCGCTTCAATTCCGAGTGCGCCTTTTCCTGTGCATCCTTCGACATACCGGCTTCTTCGATCTTCTTCTTCAGTTCGTCGAACTCGCTCTTTTCCCCGCGGCCGAGTTCCTTCTGAATCGCCTTAATTTTTTCGTTGAGGTAATACTCTTTTTGCGCGCGCTCCATCTGGCGCTTGACGCGACCCTGAATGGAACGATCCACCGAAAGCTTTTCGATCTCGATATCGAGCATTTCGGCGACACGGGTGAGCCGGTCAATGGGGTCGAAAATTTCGAGCAACTCCTGCTTCTCTTCAATGGTGAGTTGCAGGTTGGCGCCGACAGTGTCGGCGAGTTTGCCGGGATCATCCACTTTAATGGCGGCGATCATCGTCTCATAGTTGAGATTCTGGCTGAGCTTGACGTACTGCTCAAACAGCGTGGTGACGCGATTGGTCAACGCTTCCAGGTGCGATCCGGCCTCCACTTTCGATGCAAAAGTCTTGACGGTGGCGCGGAAGAACCCCTCTTCATTGGCGACGGAAACAACCCGGGCGCGTTCGACACCTTCGACAAGCACCTTAATGTTGCCGTCGGAGAGTTTCAGGCTTTGGACAATGTTGGCGATGGTGCCAACCGAGTAAATCTCGTCGGGACGGGGATCGTCGACCGAGGCGTCGTGCTGGGTGGCCAGGAAGATCTTCTTGTCCGAAGAGAGGGCTTCTTCGAGAGCGCGCACGCTGGAATCCCGGCCTACTACGAACGGGGTCATCATGTGCGGGAAGATAACCACGTCCCGGATCGGCATCATGGGAAGGCGCCTGGAGTCTATACGTTCTCGTGTGCTCATTCGTGAATTGACCTAGATAAATTGAAGTCGGTACGTTCGTTTGATTCGAAAAGCCTGAGAAGCGACTCCTAAACAAGAAGTGTTTACGAGCGATGAACTTCATCGGGCGCGAAATGTATCGGGAATGAAAGGGTAAGAGGCCCGCGAACGGATCCTAGCCGGCCTTTTCTAAAAGGGCAAGATTGATCTTCTGCGTGAGGACCATCTCTTTGGTGACCAGGAATTCGCGAATTTTTTTGTGGGACGGAAGGAAGTACATCAAGTCGAGCATCAGGTCTTCCAGAATCATCCGCAAACCGCGGGCTCCGACCTTCCGCTCCAGGGCGAGCGACGCAATGGCTTCCAAGGCATCGTCAGTGAATTTCAGTCTAACATTCTCAAATTCGAACAACCGTTGATACTGCTTGATGACGGCGTTCTTGGGCTTGGAGAGAATTTGGATGAGCGCTTCGAGATCGAGATCCTCCAGAACTCCCACCACCGGCAATCGGCCGATAAATTCGGGGATGAAGCCGTAGCGGATGAGATCGACGGGCTGGATAAGGCTCACTAGCTGGCTGTACTTGCGAGGGAGGATCTTCCGCGGACGCATCGCCGATTCTTTAGCGGCGCCTTCGGAGAATCCAATGGTCCGGCGGCCGACGCGGCGCTCGACTATTTTGTCCAGGCCGCTGAAGGCGCCGCCGCAAATGAACAGAATGTTCGACGTATCCACAGGCGTGAATTCTTGGTGCGGATGCTTGCGGCCGCCCTGCGGAGGCACGTTGGCAATGGTGCCTTCGAGAATCTTCAGAAGGGCCTGCTGCACGCCTTCGCCGGAAACGTCTCTGGTGATGGAAGGATTTTCGTCCTTGCGGCAAATTTTGTCGATTTCATCAATATAGATAATGCCGGTCTGGCAGCGCTGAATATCCCAATCGGAATTCTGAAGGAGACGGAGAATAATGTTCTCAACGTCTTCGCCGACGTAACCGGCTTCGGTGAGAGTGGTGGCGTCGACGATGGCGAAGGGCACATCCAGAATCCGGGCCAGGGTTTGCGCCAGGAGCGTCTTGCCGGTCCCGGTGGGCCCAATAAGAAGAATATTCGACTTCCCCAATTCGACATCGCTACCGCGCTGCTTATTCATCTGAATGCGCTTGTAATGATTGTAGACGGCGACGGCGAGTTTCTTCTTGGTGGAGTCCTGGCCGATGACGTACTGGTCCAGATACTCCTTTAACTCGAGAGGCTTGGGGAGTTTATGCGGCGCCGAGTAGGTCTGCTCATTTTTGTCATCCTCCAGAATGGAGTTGCATACGGCGATGCACTCATCACAGATGTAGGATCGCGGATAGTCGCTGAGCGGGGACGAGATCAGCTTTCCGACGACATCCTGGCTCTTATGACAAAACGAACAACGCAGAGATTCGTCCGATGAGGAACGCTTCACGCGGGAACTCCTAAGGGAACAGACATTTCAAACAGGAATGCGGGAAACAGAAACGTCATAGAGTTGACGCCTTCATTATAGCCCTTCCCCGGTATTTGCAAGCGCATTCTTCCTACTTAGAACTTTCCGCTTCCGGTACGGATGAGGCGGCGGGAAGGTAATGGGATAGCACTTCGCGGAGGCGATCCAGACGGATTGGTTTGGAGACGTAGTCGTTCATACCGGCGGCGAGGCAGAGTTCCCGGTCGCCCTTCATCGCATTGGCGGTCATGGCGACGATGGGAATTTCAGCGGTGGCGGCGCACTGACGCAAGCGGCGGGTGGCTTCATAGCCATCCATTCCGGGCATCTGGCAATCCATAAGAATGAGCAGAAACGCCTGGCTGGCCGCGGCTTCGAGGGCGGCTTGGCCGTCGGTTACAACCTCCGCGGTGAGGCCGAGCGAACGGACCAGCCGCGACGCCAGCATTTGGTTGACGGCATTATCTTCGGCGATGAGAACGTGACCGGTCAGCCGGGCCGGGGGCCGGAGGGGGGCGGGAGCAACGGACCGGGGCAGGCAGGAAGCGGCGACGAGGACTTCGGCGATTTGCGCCGCGCGCACCGGTCGAGTGAGGGTGAGGGCGTCCTCAATGGACTCACCGCGATGATGCAGGAGAAAGACCGGGGGAGGCGGGGTGGGGAGAATCGCCTCCAAACGGGCGCGGAGACCGCTGAGAGACTCGCCGGGCTCGGCGGCGGCGATCACGCAATCGAAGGCCGCCGCCGCAACGTGCTGGGACGCTTCGGCGGTGGTGGCGGCGAGGGTGACGGAGGCGCGATGATGGACGAGCAGTTCGGCGATGGTCTCGCGGGAGCGCGGGGCGGGCTCAAGAACCAGAACACGGCAGGCCGCCGCCAGTGGCGTTTGAGTGTGCGGGTTGGAGGCGACGGGGAGTTGAATGTCGAAGGTAAACTTAGCGCCGGCGTGTTGCTCGCTCTCGGCGGCGATGGACCCGCCCATGGCCGCGACGAGTTCGCGGGAAATGGCCAAGCCGAGACCCGTTCCGCCGTAGCGCCTGCTGGTGGAGGTATCGGCCTGCATAAACGGCCGGAATAGCTTGGCGATCGTTTCGGGGCTCATCCCCATTCCCTGATCGGTTACCGAGAACCGCAGCCGGACGGCGTTTTCCGTCTGGTTCAGGAAGCGAACGTCAACGACGACGCTGCCGCCATTGGGCCATTCGCCTCCACGGCTGAATTTAATGGCGTTTCCAACCAAATTCATCAGCACCTGCCGCAGGCGCCCTTCGTCGCCGCAAACCCAGTCGGGAACGGCCGCGTCGATGTGATAGCCGAGGTCTAAGCCCTTCTCATAGGCGCGCGGCCCCAGCAGGTCGAATACATCCTCGATCGCATTCCGGACAACGAAATCGCGGCGGACGAAATCCAGCTTCCCGGCGCTCATTTTGGAGAAGTCCAGAATGTCATTGAGAATATCGAGCAGCGCTTCGGCGGAGCGGTGGCTGGTGCGGGCGAGGAGTTTTTGTTCGCGGTCGAGGTCGCTTTGCAGCAACAGTTCGATCATGCCCATTACGCCGTTCATCGGCGTGCGTAACTCATGGCTCATGTTGGCCAGGAACTCGCTTTTCACGCGGGCGGCCGCCTCGGCTTCCTGGCGGGATTTCTCCATGAGCAGGGATTTGATGGTGGAACTGACGAACCAGGCGTTGTGTTCGACGATTTGATATGTGACCGTGGCCAGGAAAATGGCCATTAGGCTAAGAAGTACGACGGCCTCCCCATCGGCTCCGGCGGCGACGCCGGCCATCGTCGGGATCATGGCGCAGGCAAGGTAGGTAAGGGTGAGTTTGCGGTCACCGGCAAAGGACCCCAGGGCAACACAGGCGATGCCGGCGGAGATCAGCAGTACGGTGAACTGCAGGAATACCCCGCGATATTCAATCTGCATGAAACAAGCGAAACCGCCCCACATGAGTCCGGCGGCGACGGTGTGGCGGCCATAGGAACGGAGCCAGCGAATAGCATCGTCGGGCTCGCTGGGGGGCGGTCCGGCATGCAGCGCCCGCCAGCGAAACAAACCGGCCAGGCCGAAAAGGACGATCATCAGCCCGAACAGATACGGCCTTTCCGCGGCGAAGGACGTGCCGAGCCCCAATGGCGCCAGAATGAGTAGGTACAGAAAGCCCGCCCAGCGGCTGCGACGCCAGATCTGCGCGGCCCGGGCCACGTGGACTTGCGGAGCGAAATCCGGATCGACGGTAATCACCTATTTAAGAGACTACTAAGACTCAGGGCCGGCCGGGATTACTTCGACGGCGGGCGGCTCTACTTTATCGGCTTGCTCGAACAGAAACTTGAGCGTTTTTTGGGTCCGGATGTGTCCGGCGATACGGCCGATAGTGCCGTCCTGCTCCAGGCGGCGGCGGACGGAGGCCACCGCTTCCCGTTCCTGGCGGGCAATGCGCTGCACTTCGCCATCCACCTCTTCGCGCGTGGCGTGAATGGTCTCGCGGTCCGCCACCTTCTCCAGCAGGAGCGACGCGCGAACATCTTTCAGAGCGCGCGGGATCTGGGATTCCTTGAGCTTTTCCCAGTCGAGATTTAGCTTGCGGGGGTCGACGCCTTGCTCGGAGAGGGCGCGCAGACGGTTATCGATAACGGACTCTACTTGCTGATCGATGTAGGATTGGGGAACGGGGAAGTTATAGAGTTCGACGAGCGAATCCAAAATCGCGTTATGCGCTTCCTGGCGGGCGGCGTTGTCGCGGTCGGCAAAAATGGAGCGCCGGGCGGCGTCGCGAAGTTCGTCCAGGCTCTTGAAGTCGCCTAGATCCTGCGCGAACTCATCGTTCAGATCGGGCAGCTCCTTGCGGCGGATGGTCTTCAGGATACAGGAGAAAGTGACGGTCTTGCCGGCGAGCCGTTCGGCGCCGTAGTCATCCGGATAAGAGATGGCGAACTCGCGTTCATCGCCCGGCTCCATACCGGCGACATTTTCGGTAAAGGCGGCCAACGTGTCGGCGGCGCCGAGTTCAAGAGCCACTTCGTTTTCGTTCAGTTCGCCGCCTTCGAGGGGCGAAAGGCTGCGCAGGGAGATCAGTACATGATCGGTGGCGGTGGCGGGCCGGGGATCCTCGTTAATGTATTCGGCCTTCTGCGCGCGGAGGGTCTGCAGGCGCGCCTCCACCTCTTCATCGGTTACCAAGGGTTCGCGGTAGGGAACGGTGAGGCCGCGATAGTCGTCGCGAAGCTCAAACACCGGCGCCACTTCAAACTGCGTCTTAAACTTCAGCGGTTCACCGGCATGATAATGCATGTCGACGATGGCGGGGGTGCCTACGACCACCAGCTTTTCTCCGTCCGCATATTTACGGAACGCTTTCGGGAGGAGGCGATCCAGCATATCCTGCCGGACTTCCTTTGCGAACTTCGTGCGGATGAGGGAGGCGGGAACCTTGCCGGGACGGAAGCCGGGCAACGCCGCCTTCTTGCGGATGTCTTCGACGACGAGGGCGGTTTCCGTGTCAATCTCCTCAACGGGGACGACCAGTTCAATTTCGTGCTTGCAGCCTTCGAGGAGTGCCATGGGAAAGGAGATCTTTGGAGAAAGTCGATTTGATTACGAGGCGCGGAGTGAATTGCTTGCCGCGCCTCGATTGCGGATGATTAACTGCGGCTGGGACTAGGCGCGTGCGCCGACGGTCATACCGGCTTCCGAACGGAGAGTTTCGGCTTTATCGGTAGCTTCCCATGTAAACGACGGCTCATTACGGCCGAAGTGGCCGAATGCGGCGGTTTTGCGGTAGATGGGACGACGCAGCCGCAGACCGTCGATGATAGCGCGCGGTGTGAGACCGAAGTTGGCGCGAACCATTTCGGTGAGGCGCGCGGCGTCAACTACTCCAGTGTTAAATGTGTCAACCATAACGGAGACAGGCTCGGCCACGCCGATGGCGTACGCAAGCTGGACTTCGCAGCGGGTGGCGAGGCCGGCGGCCACGATGTTCTTGGCAATATAACGCGCCATGTAGCAGGCCGAGCGATCCACCTTCGTTGGGTCCTTGCCGGAGAAGGCGCCGCCGCCGTGACGGCCCATGCCGCCGTAGGTATCGACAATGATCTTGCGACCGGTAAGGCCGGTATCGCCATGCGGTCCGCCGATGACGAACAGGCCGGTGGGGTTGATGTGGTACTTGGTGGCGCTATCGACCATGCCGGAAGGGATAATTGGATCGATAACCAGCTTTCGGACTTGCGCGCGGAGTTCTTCCGTCGAGACATCCGGGGCATGCTGGGTGGAGAGAACGACGGCGTCAATGCGCTTCGGCGCGCCGTTGACGTATTCCACCGAAACCTGACTCTTGCCGTCCGGCCGGAGCCACGGCACGAGGCCGGCGCGGCGAACTTCGGAAAGTCGCTGTACCAGCTTGTGCGCCATCATGATCGGTAGCGGCATAAGCTCCGGCGTCTCGTCGCAGGCGTAACCGAACATCAGGCCCTGATCCCCGGCGCCGCCGGTGTCAACGCCCATGGCGATGTGCGGCGACTGCGTCTGAATCGCGTTCAGAATTCCGCAGGTTTTGGCATCGTAGCCCATGGCGGCGTCCGTAAAGCCGATATCGGCAATCACTTCGCGCACCAGATCGGGTACGTTGAAAATGGATTTGGTGGTGATTTCACCGGCAATAACCGCCAGACCCGTCGTGACGAGCACCTCGCAAGCCACGCGGCCCGTCGGGTCATCCTTTAGAACGGCATCAAGAACGGCGTCGGAAATCTGATCCGCCATCTTGTCGGGATGGCCTTCAGTGACCGACTCCGAAGTAAAAATGTGACGCATACCTTCAGCCACGAATTGCTCCTTGGGTTTTAGTTAAACAGTTTGACAAAGAACACGCCAGCGCCACGGAGAGCGTAACCCAAAAACCGGTATGTGCGCTTGAAACAGACAAGAGGGTATTTCGGGGCGGGGTTGCCAACCGTCAATTCTATCACGCTGGCTGCGGGCGGCGGGCTGAACTTTGTCAGTTGCGCTAGTCACGGTCCCGGTGAACGGTTCCGGGCGAAAATGCGGGCAGGCAAATGGCGATGTACTCAGCCCCTTCCGGTCCGGGCGTGGAGTAACGGATCCACTCGCCGGCACGGGTGAGCACCGCTTTCCCGGCGTCGACGATCAGAACCCCGTCTTTGTACTCGACGTGAATCGCACCCTTTATGACCACTGTGTACTCGTCGAACTCGGGCGTCTGGCCTGGTTCCACCCATCCGCTGGGGCTGCGCATATGAGCGACGCTGAGGTTTTCTGTGCCGGTGTTGACGCGGCCGACGAACTCGTCAATCTTCTTGGGCTTCGTTCCCGCGGCTTCGATGCGCGTCGGCGAGGCGATCAGCATTGGCATGTTCTCAGTTTGCCAAAAAATGAGCCGGAAGACGGCTCCCGGCTCGCAATCGGAGGAATTTTGAAACCGCGGCAACGCGATTTGCACATCGCTATGCCCCGGACAAGCTCAGACTACTCCTGCTCTGTTAAGACGCGCATGGTCCTATATTGGTTCTAAGGCAGGTAGTATCGGACTAGGATGACGGTTCTGTCGGGAGGTAATCTCCTTTCGTTTGCAACAAGTTAAACGAGTGCAAATTTTTCATTGGCGTTACAGGTCGGCCAGAAAGGCCGTAGTTTTGATGCCGGAGATATCAAAAGACTTTCGACAGCGCGGATTGCCGCAACGGGTACGGTCGTCCAGCAGGACCATGTAGCTCTGGCATTTGAAAAAACGGGCGCGGTCACGTTCGTCGCCGCCGGGAGGCAGACGGTCCTTCTTGCGACGGATGAGCCAGCGGAGTTCGAGTTGCTGGCTGGTGCGGCAGTAGGGACAACGGAGCTGGGCGGGGCGGGTGGCTGGGGACTCGGAATAATAGGCTCGCTCGTCCATGGAATACGATACTTCAATCGCGGAAGACGCGATGATCATACCACCGGATTTCCTCGCTGAGTTTGAGGCGGAGGCCCGCCGGCCCCTTGCGATCCGGATGCGGCACGCCCTCATTCACACCTACAAGCCCGTGCTCGACGACGCCCGATTCCGCGCCTTCGACACCATGCAGGATTATCGGGATTGGTGCGAAGAGAACCTGCCAGAGTGGCTGGGATACGGTCGCGATTAGAATCCTTTGGCGGCCTTCGAGGATCGCCAAGCTCAAGAGATTCAAGCTGCGTTGGCGGCCGTTGGATATCCGAGAGAAACTGAAGACCATGACACCGATAAGCGCGATTGATTCCACTCACGCAGGCTCTGGCTTTCAGGTCGCGGGGACGGCACGGATTCGCGTTGTGTTCTTGTGGTACCGCCAAGGCAACTTGCTTACCCACGGTCTCACACAAATTTCACGCGCACCCCTGCGTTCTTGACGCAAGTACCGCAGTTCGCAACTATGCAAATATGGAGGCAGACTCTATATCTGCATGTATGTGGTCACGTCGCCTCAGCACTCGTCTGAATCACCTTCTGCGTCATAATCCAGCCGTGGTGTTGCTAGGTGCGCGCCAAGGGTGGAAGACTACCCTCGCGCTTGAGATCGGACATTTACATCGGACATTGGATGCACGTCTCAAAAGTGACAACTAGGCGGCCACCGGCGCTTCCCGGAAATCCTCAAACCTGGCGCTGAGGCGGCAGCAGCGAGCTTCAATCGGTTAAGTAGATTCTTTTCCGCAACCCAACAATCGGCGAAAGATCGGGAATCCATCGGACAGCGAGGAGCGTTCCGGCTCTACTTTGCCGCGTATGTCTTCGTGTGCTTGTTACGCGAGTTCCAGACGGTCATGGCGCCCGTTTTCGTGGCGCTAACCTTTATATAGTTACCCTCGCCGGTGTCGTTCAGATCGGCTAGAAATGCATTGGCGACATTGTGCTCCTGCCCGCCGGCATTGGCGAAATGCAACTGCCAAAGGTCTTCCAGGCCCGGCGACGATTTCACCACTCGCCAAGCTTCCGGCGAGCCTCCCTTGCGCGAACCGTTGTTCATTATGGCCACCCGCGGACGCAACGCATGAACCAGCGCCGCCGGCCCGCTGATATCCATACCGTGGTGCGTTGTGACGTAGAGATCCACCGGACCCACTCTGTTCGCCGGACACGCCAGTTCGAGTTCTTTGTTCCATGTCAGGTCGCCGATGTCGATGAACTTGAACTTGCCGAACGTCACCAGCACGCCCAGGCTGCGGGCGTTCTCGCTGGGGTCGTCGGCCTTCTTCGGGGCGTCGGCGCAGAGTGGATTCGCCTGGCCCGCGCCCGGGAGCGGTTTATCTATGGCGTTGCCGTCGGCGGTCAGCACCAGCACTTCGGCGCCTTTCAGCGGAATGCGGTCGCCGGGCTTGACGCTGCTTCGCTGCCCGCTAGAGGCGGCTTTCGTATAGGCTTCCATCAGTTGATCGGCGGCGGCGCCGGTCTCGCGATTGGGGCCGTGGTCGACAAATGTGCCGACGGAAATTTTGCTCAACAACTGCGTAATGCCGCCGACGTGGTCGCGGTGATAGTGGGTGATGAGCAGATAATCGATCTTCTTCACGCCGGCTTTCTTGGCGGCGCGGACGATGCGGTCCGCATCGCGATCACCGAAGCCGGGCCATCCGGTATCGATCAGCATCGACTGCTTATCGGGCGTCACCAGCAGCGTTGCCTGGCCTCCCTCGACGTCTATAAAGTAGATATCTAAAGTTTTTTCGGCGGCCGGTAACGGCGACGCGGCGGAGATCATCCATAGGGCGAACACAATCGGCTTCATGCGCACTCATGCTACTTAACTTATGGGGAACAGCGCAAGTGAAAGTTGCGTATCCTAGGGAGAATCGACACGTCATGCCCTTCTGTACTCAATGCGGAACCGCTGTTGAAGCGTCTTCTTCCTTCTGCGCGAAATGCGGCGCTCGACAGCCCGGCGCGGCCGCGGCGAGGCCGGCCGGCCATGCCGCCACCGGCGAAGAATGGCTGCAGTCGATTACGCCGTCCACTGCCGGCATCCTTTGCTATGTGCCGTTCGCGGGATGGGTGGCGGCGCTAATCATTCTGGCCACACGTCGCTTCCGCGAGGATCGGCTGGTACGCTTCCATGCCTTTCAGGGCCTGTATTTGTTCGTCGTTTGGCTGCTGGTCGATATCGCCATCGCCTCGTTCTTCGGCTTCGCGGGTATGGCGGTCCGGCGAGCGGTGACGGGCAGTCTGAAACTCTCCGTTCTTTGCGGATGGATTTACATGCTGTACAAGACATCCAACCGCGAAGTTATCCGGCTGCCGTTTATTGGAGAATTGGCGGATCGCTCGGTGGCGGAACAGTCCTCCGGCAGGCCGTGATCGCCTGCTAAGCGGTCATGGTGTCCATATGACGCAGCCGCTTATCGAGTTTTTCGAGCAACTCTTCCCGCCCATACGTCACGTGGCTCCTCATCGCTTCACTCGCCATCAGCGCGTCGCCTCCGGCCAACGCCTCGGCGAGCGAGGCATGAAACCGCGGCGGCAACTGATGCCAGTCCGCCGCCGTGTCGTAGAGCCAGTTCAACGTCAACACATGGTTTTTTTCCATTGCCTGGCCCAATGCCCGGCAACCCGTGCACTCCGCAACCCGCATGTGAAAACGCATGTGCCGTTGGTGCAGTTCATAGATCTCCTCCGGCCCCAGCTTTCCCTTCGCCGCCCGAGCATAAGCCTTGTCCAGCCACGCCGCCAGTCCCGCGATCTCCTCTTTCTCCGCCCCGCTCGCCTTCTCGGCAAACAGCCGCGCCGACTGCGTCTCCAGCGCCTCCCGCACGGTGTAGTAGCCCCGTACGTCATCCGCCGCCGGAATCCGAACGCGTGTCCCCACGCGCGGCCGGCTTTCCACGAGTTCCTCCGTCTCCAACCGCTGCAGTGCTTCTCCCACCGGAACGATGCTCACCTTAAAATCGCCGGCCACCTGCCGCCGCGATAACGGCGACCCCAACGGAAGCTGGCCAGAAAGTATCCGCATCCGCAAACTCTTGTATACCATCTCGGACAAACTCTGCGTATTTCGAATTGGCTTCACTGATACATCAGTCTACGATAATTGGCTTGACACCGCCATAGAGTTTGCAATATATTCGCTGATACATCAGCCATGTCTCGCCTATTCGCATCTCTCCCACTCTTCGCCGCAACCGCCTTCGCCCAGTCTTCGACGGCCACGCTCCAGGGTCTGATCTCCGATCCCACCAGCGCCGCCGTTCCCGGCGCCGCCGTCACCATCGCCAACACGGCCACCAAAATCTCCCGCCGCTTTACCACCGCCGATTCCGGTTTCTATTCCTTTCCGCTTCTCCCGCCCGGGTCCTATCGGCTGGAAGTCGCCAAGGCCGGTTTCAAACCCGCCACGCGCGACCAGATTCTCCTCCAGGTCAGTGACCGTGTCTCGCTCGATCTCAAGCTCGAAGTCGGCGCCGCCACCGAGCGCGTGACCGTTGACGCCACCGCTCCCCTTGTCAACACTACCAACGCCACTCTCGGCCAGGTCATCGAAAACCGCCGCATCATCGAACTCCCCCTCAACGGCCGTGACCCCTTCTCCCTGGCCGCTCTCTCCCCCGGCGTATTGCCCACGCCCTCCGCCGGCTTCGTCCATTTGGGCGGCAGCGTCCCATCCATAAACGGCGCCAGCAACTTTACCAGCGAAGTCACCGTCGACGGCATGCCCAACACCACGCCCCGCAATGGCGCCCGCAACAACTTCCTTATCTATACGCCCAGCGTCGACGCCGTTAGCGAGTTCAAAGTCGAAACCAACGCCCTCTCCGCCGAGTACGGCCGCTTCAACGGCGGCGTCATCAGCGTCGTCACCAAATCCGGCACGAACAGCTTCCACGGAACCGTCTACGAATTCCTTCGTAATTCAAAGCTGGATTCCAATAGTTTCTTCGCCAACCGCGGCGGCGTTCCCTTGGGCTCGCTGAAACGCAACCAGTACGGCTTCACTCTCGGCGGCCCCGTTGTTCTGCCCAAGCTCTACAACGGCCGCGACCGCACCTTTTTCTTCATGGACTACGAAGGCTTTCGTGAGTCCCAACTCGCCACCGCCAATTTCACCGTACCCACCGCGCTTGAACGGACTGGCGACTTCTCCCGCACCACCACCGCGGCCGGCGCTTTAATCGTCGTCTACGATCCGGCCACCCTGCGTGAAGTGAGCGCCGGTACATTCACGCGCACCGCCTTTCCCGGCAACGCCGTTCCCTCAAATCGTATCAGCCCCACCGCCCGCGCTCTTGCCCAGTATTACCCCGCGCCTACCAACAGCCGCCTCGTCGGCAATCTCGACATCGGCGCCTCCCGCAAAAACGTCACCGATTCCGGCGATATCCGCCTGGATCACAACATCTCCGAACGCCACAAACTTTTCGGCCGCTATTCCATTCAGTACCCCTTTGTCGGCGAGCCCAACTACTACGGCAACATCGGCAACGTCAGCAACCCTCCCCTCACGCAGCGCCGTCATTCGTTCACCCTGCAGGACACCTATACGTTCAGCCCCAGCCTCATCCTTAATCTGAATTACGGCCTCTCCCGCATGTTCGGCACTCGCGTCGCCTGGAGCGAAGGCTTCGACGTAACGTCGATCGGCATTGCCTCGAATTTCCGTGACGCCCAACAGGTCCGCGCCATCCCCCCAACCGCCATCGCGGCCATGTCCGCCCTCGGTAACGGCGTACAGAATTACTCGACGCAACTCAGGAGTACCGTGCAAGCCTCGCTCACGAAAATCGCCGGCAAACACACTCTAAAAGTTGGCGCCGATTCCCGCACCTACTTCATCAATCAACTGCAGAACACGCGCGCCAGCGGCAACCTGAATTTCGGCCAGAACTTCACCCAGGGTCCCAACCCCTTCCAGGCCACCGCCACTGGCGGCTACGGCTACGCCACTTTCTTGCTGGGAATCCCCGCCGGCGTCATCGCCAATGAACCCGCCATTGCCTCGAAGTCCAGCTATTGGGCATTCTACGCGCAGGAAGACTACAAAATCTCCCGCAAGCTCACCATCAACGCCGGCTTCCGCTATGACCTCAACCTCGCCCGCACGGAACGTTTTGACCGCAACAGCATCTTCGATCTCAACGCCGCATCCCCCATCGCGGGCCGCGTCCCGGCCTTTCCAAACCTCAAGGGCGCAATGCAGTTCACCTTGGCGGCCGTCCCGAAACGATCTCAGCGGGCAGCATCACTACTGGCGGCGAAGTGATCCACGAAGTCGGCACCATCCGCATGGGCAATAACCCTCGCAAGTCCGCGCTCAACAAATACCAGCAAGCGCACGAAGTGAAAAACCTCTTCGTCGCCGACGCCGCGCCATTCGTGTCCAACCCCGACAAGAACCCGACGCTCTCCATCATTGCCCTCGCCATGCGCATGAGCGAATATCTTGCCGGCGAACTGAGGAAAGGCAATGTCTAAACTCTCCCGCCGGACGCTTGTGCAAATCTCCGCTCTACCGCTCGCCGCGCAAGCCCCGCATGACCATAGCGCGGCGCCATCCGCTCCCGCGGCCAGAACCAGGTTCTTCACCGATCCCGAATTCTCCACCTTGAAAATTCTCTGCGATTGCATCATCCCCGCCGACGAAGTCTCCCCCGCCGCTTCCGCCGCCGGCGCCGCCGAATACATCGAACTTCTGGCGCGGAATAATGCCCGGCTGACCCACATCTTTCGCGGCGGCCTCGCCTGGTTAAACTCGCATTCCGTGAACCGAACATTCTCCGCCGAACAAACCGAGCTTCTCGACCGGATTTGCGACCGCCGCCGCGCCGCGCCCGCCGACCAACCTGGCGCCGAGTTTTTCGATTGGGCTCGCAGATTGACCATCGACGCCTTCTACACCCATCCCGCCGGTTACAAGGACGTCGATTACAAGGGCGGCAATGGCATGACTGAATTTGCAGTTCCGAACGCGGCGCTCGATCGGGCGCTCCAAAGAGCCAATCTCAAATGAAACCCAAAATACTCATCCCCATCGGCGATGCCGCCGAAGCCCTCGACACCGTCTACCCCATCTGGCGTGTCATCGAAGAAGGCTGGGACGCCGTCGTCGCCGGCCCGGAAAAGCGTGTTTACCACCTGGTGATGCACGAGATTCCGCCCGGCTGGGACATCACCAAAGAATCGCCCAGCTACCATTGGGCTTCCGACATCGCCCTCCGCGAAGTCAACCCAGAGGAGTATGCCGGCCTCTTCCTCACCGGCGGCCGCGCCCCCGAATACACCCGCTATGACCCGGACCTGATGCGCTGTACCCGCCACTTCTTCGAAGCGCAAAAGCCGGTCGCCGTCGTTTGCCATGGAGCGGAAATCGTCGCCACCGCGGATGTCATCAAGGGCCGCCGCCTCGCCACCGTCGCCAAGTGCCGCTTCGACGTCGAAATCTGCGGCGGCACCTACGTCAACGATCGTTGCGTCCGCGACGGCAACATGGTCTCCGGCCGCACCTGGCACGACAATCCGTATTTCGTCGGCGAATGGATCCGCATGTTGAAGGAGTACATCGCGGCCAATTCCCAATGACGCGCCGCTCTTTCTTCGCTCTCGGCGCGGCGGCCATGCAAAGCCGCCGCCCCAATATCGTTCTGATCGTCAGCGACGATCAGGGCTGGTGGGATTTGAGCCATCATGGCAACCCCGTAATTGAGACGCCTAAACTCGATAAACTCGCCCGCGAAAGCGTGCAGTTCCGCCGGTTCTATGTTTCCCCGGTCTGCGCCCCCACCCGCGCGTCGTTAATGACCGGACGCCACTATCTCCGCACCGGCGTCTACAACACGCGCTTCGGTGGCGACACGCTGGACGCGAATGAAACCACGCTCCCGCAACTCCTGAAATCCGCCGGCTACCGCACCGCCCTTTGCGGAAAATGGCACCTCGGCCGCTACGCGAAATACCATCCGCTAAACCGCGGCTTCGATGAAGCCCTCACCTTTTCACAGGGCCACCTCGAACGCTACACCCACCCCAATCAGCTCAATTGGAACCGCCAACCCGTCGATGCGCGCGGCCACATTACCGACGTCATTGCCGATTCCGCCCGTGCCTTCATCCGCTCCCGCAACGGCGGCCAGCCCTTCTTTCTTTACGCGGCGTTTAACGCCCCCCATACGCCTCTCTACGCCCCCGACGCCTTCGCGGAAAAGTATTTGAAGAAGGGACTGAATTACTCGAACGCACACATGTACGGCATGGTGGAACATATGGATGCCGCGATCGGCCGTATCCTCGAAGCCGTCGACAATAACACCGTCGTCCTATTCATGAGCGACAACGGAGGCGTCAGCCGCCACTTCACCGCCGGCCTTCGCGGCTTCAAAGCCAGCGCTTTTGAAGGCGGCGTCCGTTCGCCGCTGTTCGTCCGCTGGCCTGGACATTTCAAAGCGGGACGCGAGGTTGACGCCGTCGCCGCCCACATCGATATCCTCCCCACCATCTGCGAACTCATCGGAGTGAAAACGCCGTTGATTGACGGACGCAGTTTCCTCGCCCACTTGCAAGGCGACGCGCCCATCGATCCCAACCGCCGCGTTTTCCACATCTGGGACCGCGTTTCGCCCTCGCTCAGTTCAAATTGGGCCATCGGCGGCCAGCGTTACAAGCTCGTCAAGAACCAACTCTTCGATCTTGAAAACGATCCTGGCGAAACGACTGACATTGCCACGCGGTACCCTGAAATCGCCGCCTCCTTGAGAGCCGAATTTGAAGCTTGGCTCATTGACGTCAGCAAGAGCAAAAAATTCGAACCAGTCCCTATCGAGGTCGGCCGCCCCGACGAAAACCCCATCGAACTCCAAACCAGTTGGACCCGCATCTTCGGGAATACCACGTACACCTTTGCCGGTTATGACTGGGATACAGTCGAATCGATGCAGTCGCCCGCCGACAGAGCCGAATGGAGGATCGACGTCGTCCGTCCCGGCCGCTACGAGATCGAATTCACTTATGCCCTCGCCGGCGGACCCGCCATAGCCGTCATCAACGGTCTGCCCATCGATCTCGAACCTTCCGCCGGTCCCGCCGTCTTCAATCGCAAAATCGCCGGACGCCAAACACTCAAAAAAGGTCTGCAAATGCTGACGGTATCCGCTAACAACCCCCATTTCGCGTTCAACCGCATGTGGCTCCGGAGACTCGAACAATGATCACGCGCCGGGCCCTTCTCGCCGCCCTGGCCCAACGGCACAACTGGCCCTTCGCGTTCAGCTTCAAGGGCTTTCCGAATTGGCCATTGGAAAAGGCCTTCGCGCTAACTGCTCAACTCGGCTACACCGGCGCCGAACTCTTCGAACCTGCCAAAATCAATGCGAAAGAGGCCCGCGATCTCTCGAAAAAGTACAAGCTTCCCATCCTCACCATCATGGAAGATCTTCGCCTCACCGGTGATGAGGCCGGCCAACTCCAACAGCTCGAAGCCTCGTTAAGACTCGCCACCCAGATCGGGAATCCGCTTATCGAAACCGTAGTTGGCGCTAAGCCCGAAGACTGGCCCGCTATCCGCCCCCAATTTCTCCAGCGCCTGAAACCCTGGGCCAGCCTCGCCGAAAAATATAGAATCGACATAGCCATCAAAGCCCACATCGGTTCGGCCCTGCATCTGCCTGAAGACGCCGCCGGGCTCTGCCGGAACGTCGGCTCCAAAAGAATCAAAATCAACTACGACTACTCCCATTTCCAACTCCAGCGCCTGGCTCTGGAGCAAACCCTCAAAGCGGCTCTCCCCCACATCGGCATGGTCCACATCAAGGACTGGACCGGCACCCCGGAAAAGTTCCGCTTCGCCCTCCCCGGCGAAGGCTCGATCGACTACACGAAATACGCCGCCCTCCTCCACAAACTCAATTACCAAGGCCCCATCGTCGTCGAAGTCTCCACCCACGTCCTGCAATCGCCCAATTACAACCCCGAATCCGCCGCCCGTTTCGTCGCCGAAAGAGTTCTCCCCATATTCAGATAGGACCGTGATCTTTCCTTCCCGCCGGTTCCAGCTTCGTCAGCCTGCATCTGCCAACGACGCTTGCCGGCCTCGCGCTGGTCCATTGACTCTTCCTGCGCCGCGCCGTAATCGCCGGGATCCTCCGGGCCCGCGCCGATGAGTTTAGTTTCTACACCATCGTGCCTGGTCTCATCGGCGCTCATTTGGGATTTCTGTTCCTCGCCGGCTCGCCGGGCGGCTGGTATCGCATCGCCAAGCCACTGGCCGGCGGCATCACTCTCGGCGGCCTCCTCTTCGGTTGAATTGCTCTCGCCTGGCGCCTCCGCCGTTGGCACGCCAGCCCAGACGAATGGCATAAATGGTTCGATACCGGTGCCGGTGTCTTCCCCTGGGCATGGCTCCTCATACGCACCGGCTGTTTCCTCGCCCACGACGAAACCGGCATCAAAACAAGTTTCCCGCTTGCCGTCCAGTATCCCGACGGTCCCCGCCACGATCTCGCCTTCTACGAAATCTTCTGGGCCGCCGCGCTGCCGCTCATTCCAACAAAAAATCCCATGCAGCGTCTCCTCCTCTCCTACGCTCTGCTTCGGCTAACTCTCCATTGGCTCCGCCCCGAACGCCACCCGCTCGATCTTATCCTAAGCGTTCTACTGTTTCTGGCAGCGGTCACCTGGCCGGTATTGGTAAGTAAATTTGCACAGCAACACAAATAGCAATACCCTCTTCCCCGCCAACACCTTAGCCACCCGGTACCGGAGTTTCAATTTGTCCTACACACCCAATTGCCGTAACGAATCCAGGCAATTTTCATCTATAATGCAGGAGGAAGCAGCATGGCCGATTCTGGCATTCAGAACTCAAACGCGCGCCCCGATAGCGCCATCGCGAGCGGGTTCCACCTCCTGGTGGACTCCGAAGGCGGAATCGACTTGCGCCAAATCAAGCCTGGAACGGTCCTTGAAGTCCAGACCAAGAACAGCACCTACACCGTAATCCCGCAGGCATCCGGCGAGATGGTGCTATGGGGCCACCCGGAATACTGCCCCGAACCGACGCTTATCACCGGTCTCGGTTCCGCCTACGTGACCGGCCTTTTCCGCGAAAACTACCTCGGTCCCGGCATGCGATTGAGCTTCCCCAGCGCCGGCCGCCGCGTAAATACCTCCCGCATCGTCGCCATCCAGCCGAAACGGAAGAACTAGAAACCGCAATGCCGAAGTTTCTCATCCAAGCCACCTACACCGCTGAAGGCCTCCGGGGATTGGCGAAGGACAAAGCCTCGGGCCGCAAAGCCGCCGTTCAGGCGGCCATGAAAGCCGTCAAAGGCAAAATCGACAGCATGTACTTTTCCTTCGGTGCCGACGAGGTCTTTCTCGTCGTCGATGCGCCGGATAACATCGCCGTCGCATCGCTCTCCCTGACCGCCGGCGCCACGGGCCTAGTCAACATGCGCGTTACCCCATTGCTCACAGTTGACGAAGTCGACCAGGCCCTCGCGCTGCCCAATAAGTACCGCGCTCCCGGCGCCGAGTCTTAAAACGTCATCCGCAACGCCAATTGGAATGTCCGAGGCAGATTCGATTGTGACGTAATCCGCCCGAAGTTCGTACTTGTCGGCCCCAAATCCGGCCCGCCAAAGATAGCGTGGTTGAACAGGTTGAACGCTTCCGTGCGGAACTGCAAATTCACCCTCTCCACGATCGGGATCGCCTTAATAACCGAGAAATCGATATTGTAAATCCGGTCGGTGCGATAGGCCGAATACGATTGCTGGAACGTTCGCCGGTTGCGCTCCAACTGAGCTGTGTTGCTCCGCTCGAACAGCGACGTATCGAAAACTCGCGCCAGATTTCGGGCGTCCCACTGCAGGTCGCCGCCCCTGTAGATCACGTTGCCGAACTCCACCGGGGCGCCAGACTGCAAATTCAAAATGCCGGCCATCTGCCATCCGCCAATCAGGCGGTCGCCCCATGATCCCACGCCGCCGCCAAACGCTTTGCCCTTACCAAACGGCAACTCATAAGTACTCGAAAATACGAATCGGAACGGCCGGTCTTCGCCAGCGATGCGGTATTGCAACGCATCCGAGGCGTCGTACAATCGGTTCGTCGCTTCCAGGAATTTCGACCATTGGAAATTCGTCAGGAACTGCAATCCGCTCGCGAAGCGTTTGTCCAAGCGGACCTGGAACATGTGGAAATTGGAATAGCCAATCGTCTGACCATCCACGCCCACGCCGCCGTCACCGGAAAACTGCGGATACTTCCGCAATAAATTCTCCGTCCCGATCGTGCCCGAATTCAACCCAGTCCCCGGAATCAGATTCCGGAACGGATTCGGCACAATCGCCGTCAGCCGGTCGATGTTCGCCTGATCGCGCGTCGGCGACATGGAAAGGAACGATTCCGGTACAAAATTCAGATTCCGATTTACGCCCAGGTTGCGGACGTGCGAGCCCATGTAGCCCATCTCCAACAGAAGGTTTTTGGCAAGTTCCCGCTGGATGTTGATGTTCCAACGGTGGGTGATCGGCTGTTTCAGTTCCGGACTGTTGAAGCGCACACTCTGCCCCAAGAAGGTATTGACACCTCGCGACGATCCGATCGGCTGCAAAATACCCGTCGGAAACGGGTTGGCAAACGTCGCCGCCGGGGTCAGGAAGTTGTCGAGCGATGCCACGAGTTGCGTCGTCTGGCTAAACCCCGGCTGCTGAATTCCCGCTGTGCCAAAAGTACTGTAGAAAATACCATAACCGCCGCGCAGCACCGTCTTCCCGCCGAGGAATTTGGGCGACCAACTGAAACCGAAACGCGGGCTAATGGCATTGTTCGGCGGGCTGTAAATCGTGCGATTGCTCGAATCCGCGAAGAGTATGCCCCCCACTGGGTTAAACTGCGCCGCCGGGAGCAGCGCCACCGGAGAAGCCGCGTAGTTTGCCTTCGCCGCGTTCGTCACCGACAGGGTGGCGCCAGGGTCAAAACCCCTAGTCGTCCGATTGTGCCGTTCAATCGTGCCCGTTTCTTTCTCGTACCGCAAACCCAGGTTCAACGACAGCGAGCCGCTCACCCGTACGTCGTCCTGCAGGAAAAACGCCAGATATTTGGCGCTCTGCGTCCTCGTCGCATTCACGTCGAAGCTGCCGCCCGTCGGCAACCCCAACAGGAAGGAGCCAACATCCTGGCCTAATGGCGCGCCCGGCGAATTGTCCACCGGCCCGCGTGTCCAGGCATTCGTAAACTGGTACAATCCCGAAGAGTTCCCAAACCCATTCGAACTCTCCCGCTGCGCCCGCAGGTCCGTTCCAAACTTCAACGTATGACGGTTCATGATCTTCGTCGCCGCCATGAAAATCTGGTAGCTGTCGAACGGCGTTCTGTCGCCGCCCGAGTCGCCGAAATCCGTGATATTGCCAAAGTCGATCCGCGGTAAAACCAGTTTGTTGCTCGACGCCTTTAACGAAGCTGGCAGTCCAAGCGTTGTAAAGTCAAAACCGTCGTGCGGTCGAATGCCAGCTTCCACGAAACGCGTCCAGTTCAAACGTGTATTCAAAAACAACGTCGGGCTCAACGTATAGACGTCGTCAAACGTCACGCCCCAGTTCGTGCGAAACAAATTGTTCCCCGTCGCAATGTTATCAAACCGGTTCCCCCGGTTCTCCACCCGGTCGTTATACCGGCCGGACAGGAAAAATTTATGCCTATCGGAAACGTTCACATCAATGCGTCCCATGAACGACGAGAACACGTCGGAACGCACGGCATTATTGAAATAGTTGTTCGTCCCGTCGGCGGTGCCCGCCGTGTTCGGCAACGGCATGAACTGCAGGAAGTTCTTGGCGATCGGGCTCAGCCGGTTCGCTGGAATACGATTGCCGGGGAACACCTGCCGCCGAATGCGGTTGCCCTCAGTCACGCCGGTCGTCGGATCATAAAGCTGATAAATACTATTCACCGCCAACAACTGCGAGAAGTCGCCGTTGCGCTGCGCCTCCGTCGGGACCGTCGAAAACGTCGGTTCCGGCTCCGATTGCCGAATGCCTTCCGAGCCGAAAAAGAAGAACAGCTTGTTCTTGCCGTTGAACACTTTAGGGATGATGATCGGTCCCCCTACGGTCAATCCGTACTGATTGAACCGCGTCACCGGTTTCGTCTGCCGGTTCGCGTTGGTGAAGAAAGGCGTCGCCTTCAACCGCTGGTTCTGGTGGAACTCATAAAGCGACCCGTGAAAGTCGTTCGTGCCGCCCTTCAGCACCACATTCACCGTTCCGCCGCCCGTATTTCCATATGCCGCGTCGGGTTGAAACGCCTCCACCTTGATTTCCTGCACCGCGTCCACCGGCGGATTGTAAGCCACACGCTTATTCCGCGTCATGTCCGGCGAGCCGTCCAGCAAAAGTTCGTTCGATTGGCCCTGCCCGCCGCCCATTGAAAATCCCGACGGCCCCGCGTTGTCGAACGGCCTCGTGAATCTCGGGTCCGATGTCGGCGTCACGCCATACGACAACTGCGCCAGCGTCAAAGGCGTCCGCCCGTTCATCGGCAGCGTCGCAATTTGCCGCTCGCTGATAACCTGGCCCACCGACGCCGAATTGGTCTGCAACATCGCCGCATCGGCCGACACTGTGATCGCTTCCGTCTGACTTCCTACCTGCAGCGTCACGTCAATCGCCAACCGCATGTTTGTGCCGACAGTGATCCCTTCCTGCACGTACTTCTTGAACCCGCCATGCTCCGCCGTTATCGTGTATGGTCCCGGCGCCAGGAACGGCAGCGAGTATTCACCCTCGCCACCCGACGCCGTCTCCGCCCTCGCACCGGTGTTCTTCTCCGTTGCCAGTACCTTCACGCCCTGCACGGCCGCGCCGCTCGAATCGGTTACCCGTCCCGATATCGTCGATCGGAATTCCTGCGCGCTCAACAAGGCGCACGTAAAGCCGACAAGGGCAAATAGCCGTCGCATGGTCACACTCCTGAAGTTTGTTCCCGGGACCCGTTACTGCCCGCAGATACAGAAACTATATACCAAAATCTTTACACCATAGTGTAAATGCTGCTGAAACGGCCGTTTGCTAAAGTTGAAAGTAACGCCCCTCCCACCACATCAAGGTTGGTACTCGTAATGAACAACAAAACTCCTCTTTTCGCACTGCTACTTCTCTGCCTTCCCGCGGGCCTTTGCGCGCAGGCCGTTGCCGGTTTCGGCGGCATCTCCGGTGTCGTCCGCGACGCTTCCGGCGCCGTCGTTCCATCCGCGAATGTCATAGTTGAGAACTCCTCCAAAGGCATTCGCCGTACACTCACCTCCAATGAATCCGGCGTCTTCGCCGCCCCGGCCCTCGTCCCCGCCTCGGGCTACGCCGTCCGCGTCGACAAAAGCGGCTTCCAGGCATTCGAAGTTAAGGACATCGAAGTCCAGGTCGGCCAGAACGTCAACATCAATGTGCCCCTTTCCGTCGCGGGCGCCGCCACTCAGGTCGACGTCTCCGACGCCGCTCCCATCGTCGAACAAACCAAGACCGGCATCTCGCAAGTCGTTAACTCCAAACAGATTCAAGATCTTCCGATTAACGGCCGCCGTGTGGACGCCTTCGTCCTCCTTACACCCGCCGTCGTCTCCGACGGTACCTTCGGCCTCATCAGCTTCCGCGGCATCGCCGGCGGCAATGCCTTCCTTACCGATGGCAACGACACCACCAACAGCTTCTACAACGAAAACGCCGGCCGTACCCGCATCACTACCCAGATTTCGCAGGACGCGGTTCAGGAGTTCCAGGTGCTCACCAACGGTTACTCCGCCGAGTTCGGCCGCGCCTCCGGGGGCGTCATCAATACCGTCACCCGCTCCGGCGGCAATAACGTTCACGGTACCGGATACTGGTTCTTCCGTAACCAGGATTTTAACGCCCGCGACCCCTATTCGACGATTAACCCGGAAGAACGCCGCGACCAGTTCGGAGGCTCCCTCGGCGGTCCTATCAAGAAGGATAAGCTTTTCTACTTCGTGAATCTCGAAGCCACCCGGCGCAAATTCCCACTTGTGGCCTCACTCACCCGTCCCCCGCTCTTTAACGCCAACGGCGCCTTCGTCGGCACCTGCGCCGCCACCGCCGCCCAATGCCAGGCCGCTCAGGGCTTCCTGCAGCGCCAGTTTCAGGTGCTTGATCGTACCGCCAACTCCGAACTCGGCTTCGCTAAACTCGACTGGCGGCCCACGGAGCGTAACGCCATCAGCCTTTCGTTCAATTACCTTCGCTGGATTTCCCCCAATGGCATCCAGACCCAGGCTGTGCTCAACACCGGCGCCGGCGTCGGCAATAACGCCAACTCCACCGTCCGCACCCGCTACGGCCGTGCCTCCTGGACCTACATCCCCGCCAACACCGTCGTCAACGAAGTGCGCTATGGCTGGTTTAAGGATCGGTTGTTCGATGACGTCGCCGAATCGTTAATTCCCGCCCTCACCGGCCGGGTTTCGATCACCGTCCAAGGTCAGGCCAACCTCGGCGTCGCCGATGCTTATCCCCGCTTAAACCCCTCCGAAAACAAGCACCAGATCGCGGACAACCTCACCTGGACCGTTGGCAAGCACACCCTCAAGCTCGGCGGCGATTTCGTATCCGCTCGCGATTATAATGACATCCTCCGCAACCGGAACGGCAGCTACGCGTACCCGACTTTCACCGCCTTCGCACAAGACCTGACCGATAACCCTACCGGCGCCAAGCGCTGGCAGAGCTACTCGCAACGGTTTGGCAATCCGGTCGTCGATACGACTATTCGCGACGTCAGCTTCTACGTCCAGGACCAGTTCCGTGCCACCCAGCGCCTCACCCTGAACTACGGCCTCCGTTACGAATACCAGAGTTTCACCCAGCCTCGCGTAGTCAATCCGGATTACCCCGCGCAGACCGGTAACATCCCCTCCTATGGCAAGAATTTCGCGCCGCGCTTCGGCCTGGCCTATTCGATGAACAATAACAAGACCGTCCTCCGGGCCGGCTACGGCCTGTTCTACGCCCGCACGCCTGGCGGTCTTGTCAACACGCTTCACCTCGAGAATGGCGTCGTTCAGAAGCCGATCAGCCTTAATAGCGCGATTCCCGCCGATCTCGCCCTCGGCCCCGTCTTCCCCAATCGGCTCGCCGGAATCGATCGTAATCCGCCCGCCGGCACGATCGACATTTCCGTCCCCGACGCCAATCTTCGCAACCCTTACACGCAGCAAGGCGATGTCGGCATCGAACACGAAATCACGCGCGACCTCGGCCTTACCGTCTCTTATCTCTGGAGCCGCGGCATGCAGCTTTACTCCGTTCGCGATTTGAACGTCGGCGCTATCGGCCCGGATGTCACCTATCGGATCAACGACACCGCCGGAGCCCAGGCCGGTTCCTTCACCACGCCTACTTACCGCTTGGCCAACCGCGTCGATCCCCGCTGGCGCTCCGTAAACCAAATCGAAAATGGCGGTCGCAGCTATTACGACGCCATGGTCGTCCAGATGCGCAAACGGTTCTCCCAGATGTGGGAAGGTTCGGTGGCCTACACCTGGTCCCACGCCATCGACCTGAACCAGGGCGGCGGTAATGACAACATCTTCTACTCCGGCCGGCCCCGGTCCCTGTTCAACGGCGCATACGGACTGGATAAATCCAGTTCGTCGCTCGACCAGCGTCACCGCTTCGTTGGTACGGCAATGTTCACTCCCGTATTTACTAAGAAGACCGACCGTTTCTCGAGGTACTTCGTCAACGGCTGGCAGCTCTCCAATATCTTCACTGGAGCCAGCGCCCAGCCGGCGACGCCCACCATCTTTGTCAGCGGCAACCCCTTCGCCGGCGCGGCGTTCCCCGAGTCGCTTAACGGCTTCGGCGGCTCCAGGCGCGTCCCCTTCCTGCCTGCGGCCAGCCTGGATATTGACCAGATCGTCCGCCTGGATTCGCGCCTCTCAAAGATTTTCGCCATCACGGAACGTTACCAGCTCTACCTGAACTTCGAAGCGTTCAACGTCTTCAACCACGTCTCCAACAGCGCCGTCAACGGCCAGGCGTTCCAGGCCGCCAACGGCGTGCTGACGCCCACCGCCCGTCTCGGCGAAGGCTCCGCCAGCCAGGGTTTCCCGGATGGAACCAATGCCCGGCGCGCCCAATTCAGCGTGCGTTTCGTTTTCTAAAGTCCGGTCATTTTTCCCCATTTCGGTGATAACCTCAGGGGTACGGAATTCGCGGCACCCCTTACGGAGGTTCAATCTCATGGCTTTTTGCCCAAAATGCGGTAACCAGGCGCAGGGCGCTTTTTGCATGCGTTGCGGCAGTCCCGTCCCCGCGGACGCGCCGCAACCGCCTCAGCAGCCGCAACAACCGCCACCCAACCCCAGCGGCTGGCAGCAGCAGCAGCCCCCGCCGCCTCAGCAGCCCCAATACGGCCAGCCGCAGCAGCCACCGTTCGGCCAGCAGCCACCGCAGTATGGTCAGCAACCTCCTCCGCAATATCCCCCGCAATACGGCCAGCAGGCGCCCGCCTCGGCTGGCATAGAAGACAATGTCGCCTCCGCCCTCTGCTACACCCCATTTATCGGCTTGGTCGTTAGCATTCTTTTCCTCGTGCTGGAACCCTTCAGCAGAAACAAGTCCATCCGTTTCCATGCGTTTCAGTCTATTTTCCTTACCGTCGCGAGCTTTGTTCTTGGCATCGTCCTATCAATCGTTTTTCGAATCTTCTACTCGCTTCTGCCTTACGGTTTGTGGTCCCTCGTGAGCCTTCTGTACCTCGTCGTATGGCTCGTGCTCATCGGCGGCTGGATTTTCCTGATGTACAAGGCCTACAACCGCGAGCGTTTCAAGATTCCCATCATCGGTGACCTCGCCGAAAAACAGGCGTAGCCGGATCCGCCCGGCCCGCGTCT
>Ga0163150_10000925_pt1 | contig 52022 bp, 52 predicted proteins | sample OliLakLV19P2IB_FD_148628 | JGI IMG/M metagenome (GOLD analysis project Ga0163150, IMG submission 148628) | Freshwater microbial mat bacterial communities from Lake Vanda, McMurdo Dry Valleys, Antarctica - Oligotrophic Lake LV.19.P2.IB | ecosystem: Environmental > Aquatic > Freshwater > Lake >...
TGCGTAGAGCTTCGAGCGTCTGGTGATCAAGTTTGCGTGCGTCGTCTTTTCTCATACGCTCAAAGAATCATTTCCGATTCACAGCGTCAAGAAGAAAATGAACATACTTATTGACGGATTAATACTTTGGGTGCCGTTAACCTTCATCAAGGAACTTGGTGCCAAGACCAAAGATAGGCGGACTGGGTGGATTGGACACATTCGCGCAAAACTGAAACCAGAAATCGACACTATGACCCCGGAGTTCCAAATCGTGTGCCACTACGATTAGAAGGGGGAAGAATTCGGTGACAGTGCAATTAGCTGTCCTCCTTCTCCTCCGCCTCGCGGTCGTCGGTTACCAAGGCCCGCCCGCCGTAGCAACATCTGTTGACTAGTTTCGGTGACAGTGCACTTAACTCTCCTCCGCCTGCGGCGGCGGTCCGCGCTTGGCGGGATTCAGGACCCTGGCGCTTTGAATACGGCGACGGGTATCGGTGTCCCAGTGAAAACGAGCCGGGACACCGATACCCGTCGCCGTGGTCCAGACTCCATTTTTTCCCGGAAATACGCATCATGTCACCGTATTTTTCGGAAATTACCGTGTCTCACTCAAGGGGTGCAGTCCCGTGCATCCTATTGATTATATCGCATTTGATAAAACGCACGAAAGGGAGGGGCAGCATACACATTCCTCTCTGCTCGTCCACTAGCTGCAAAGCAGTAAACGGCGCGCGGGCCGCCAGCGCCCCCATACATTTTGGAGTCGCAGTGGACAGACGCTTGGTGCTCACCCGCGCAATTGGACAAGGTGCTTGGCTTGGGCGCTGACGACGGCGCTTGGGCGCATGGATTGATCGAAGGTTACCAGACGGCCGTTGTTCCTGACCGCGAGCGCGAGAAGGTAGCGGTCTGTGATCTGCTTTGGCCCGAGCAGCGCGCCCGCGTCAAAGATCGATGCGTCCGTGAGACTGACGTCGTCGGGCCAGAAGCGGTGATCGCCGCCATCCATCGCTTGGGCGAGGCGCAACAAAACCCCGGCCACTGGCAGCGGATTTGGATAGCCGGGGCTCGCCATGATCCGCGCGGTGCCGTTTTCGGTGATTGGGCAGGATGCCCATCCCGCATTGAGATTGTTCCGGAACCAGTCCGTCGACGCGCGGTGGCCGATGTGCTGTTCGTCCAGCAACGCGATCATAACTTTACGTCGAAGAGCGCGCGGAATGGTGCGCCCTCGTCCTTAGTAGGTATCGTTTTCGCGCAGGCGGTCGATCTGGTCGTTAGTGACGATCCCACCGCGGCTCTTGAACGGGACGAAGCCGCCGACGCCCTTGTATTCCTTTTTGCCGCGCCGTGCCCGCGATGCCGTTGTCAGTGCACGGCGGGCGAGATCAGACAAAACGGCGCCCGCAGTCCGGTCGGTTTGCCGGGCGAGCGCCTTGGCCGCCTCAAGTACATCATTGTCGATGTCGAGCGTCGTGCGCATTCCGGTTTTCTTCCCGCCCATGTGTTTCTACGATTCCAAACTGTAGCATCTGATGCGTCTGCATCAAGTGCAATTTTTATTGCCCGAATTAGCGGATTTTATCCTACTTTTGTTCTAACTCGGCGACACCAAGATGAGGGTCGGATACGCCAAAGATTGCCAGTGCTCGCGATGAGTGCGGGAACAACGTCCGGGCCCGTGATCGAGAGCGGTTTGGTTTATCGCATTGAGGTAATTTCGGTGACAGCACTGGACCGCATCTGCTGCTAAAACGTTGTGTACCAGAACGGGCGTCGCCTGGTTTGCGCTGCGCAGTCCATGGCATATCATTGGTACGCATCTTGAAGGACCAACTATGCAGCCCACCATCCGCCTGTCGTTAGCCTTGCTCTTTCTCGCACTTGCCAACTGTTCCGAACCGCCTCGCAGAAAACCGACGGTGCCGCCGGCACAGAACCAGCCGCCGCAACCCGCGCCCGCCCAAACGCTCATCCGCGAAGGCGTCGGCGTGGCAGGCGCGGAGCTGGGCATGACGGTGGCACAAATCGAGGCCGCGCTCGGTAAACCCGAACGGCAAAACAAAGCAGGCGACCAGGTCGTGTTCATGTCGTTCCACAAGACCGGCAATTTCGGGGTGTACTTCAATGCTGAGACCGGCCGCGTGCGGATGATTATCGTAAGCGTCCAGGATCAAACCTGGTGCACGTCGTTCGATGTCTGCCTCTATCGCGAGGGCGACTTGGCAAAGCTGAAGGCCCATCACGGCGCCAAGCTGTTGCGCTTCGTCGATCGCGATGGCTCGATCACCTACCGGCTGTTGACGCCGAACACGGGAGGGCAAGTGATGACGGAATACACGCCAGTCGAGGATCGCAACGGCATCGTGCAGGCGGCGATCCTCTATTGGCCGGGCTCGATCGACCGCTCGAGTTTCGAATGACCGGCGGCTGGGAAGAATCGGCGGCGGCATGGATCGCCGATATGGGCGAGGAGGGCGATTTCGGGCGCCGCTTCGTGCTCGACCCCGTGATGATGGAGCGCGTGCGCCTTGCGCGTCCGGCCACGGCACTCGACGTCGGCTGCGGTGAAGGACGGTTCTGCCGGAGGCTGAAAGCACTCGGTATCGCCACAACCGGGCTTGATCCGACGCAAGCGCTGCTGGCGCAGGCGCGCAAGTGTGATCCCGGTGGCGACTACGTCGATGGCGTCGCCGCGTCCTTGCCGTTTGCAAGCGGCGCCTTCGATCTGGTCGTAAGCTACCTGTCGCTGATCGATATTCCCGGCATCGCGCCCGCGATCGCCGAAATGACGCGCGTGCTCAAGCCGGGCGGAAGATTGTTGATCGCCAACTTGAACGGCTTCAATACCGCCGGCGATGGCATCGGCTGGATCTGCGATGAGGAAGGCAACAGGCTCCATTTCGCGTTCGATGGCTATCTGGCCGAGCGCTCGGCGTGGATCGACTATCGCGGCATCAGCGTGCTCAATTACCACCGCCCCTTGAGCACCTACATGGTGCTCCTGCTTAAGCAGGGACTGCGCCTAGACTATTTCGCCGAACCCGCCCCCATCCCAAGCGCCCCCGCCGAACGCGCAAAGTCCTACGTTCGGGCCCCATGGTTCATGGTCATGGAATGGTCGAAGCCTTGAGGCGGCTTGGCGTTGAGCTTGAGCCGAACCGCGTTGCAGCACGCTCAAGCAGGCCGCTGGTTGTCGATGAGCGGCTGGATTTTCAGAAAAGTCACTGGACATATCGCCTGTGATATGACATATTGCAGGCCATATGAGGGTGGTTCTCGACACAGATGTCATGGTTTCTACATTTCGCGCTCGACATGGCGCATCATGAGCGTGGTTGCGCGCGGCGTTGCAGGGCGAAATCATACTATTGCTGTCGGTGCCGCTCGTGATCCAATACGAAGAAGTTCTGACACGGCCCGAGCATTTGGCGGCGGCCGGCACCGACGTGGCGACTGTCTTGCGAATACTGGACGCGCTCTGCCACGTAGGCGAGGAGGTCGATGTCTCGTTCTTGTGGCGTCCCGTGCTCAGCGACCCGACCGATGAAATGGTCTTGGAGGCCGCAGTGAATGGCCGGGCCGACCAGCTGTTGACGTTTAACACTCGGGACTTCGCAGGCGCTCGGCGCGTTGCGGTGCATGTATCGACGCCGGGCCCGGCGTGGCAAAACTGGAAGGAACGACAAGCATGAGTCAAACCAACTACGCCCTTCGTCTCCAGGCCTCGCTCAAGGCCGAGGCCGAGCGCATCGCAAAAGCCGAAGGCACGACGCTCAATCAATTCATCAACGTCGCCGTGGCCGAGAAAATTTCGGCTTTGCGCACCGCCGATTATTTCCGTGACCGGGCTGCGCGCGGCGACGTCGCTTTGGCGTTGAAGTTATTGGATCGTGCCGGCGGCAAGGAAAGGCCGCGCCGCGGCGACGAACTCCCGGCGAAAAAATCCCTGTCATCCCGGACGCGACTTTTCCCGAAGCGAAGCTTCGCTAGGAAAAGTCAGCAATCCGGGACCTAGGGCCAGTGCACGCTAGCGTTCGGGATGACTAGCTTTTTTGAGTTTCGGAATGTACGAAATGATGGGTGCATGCGGTAGAAGCTACAGCGCTCCCATAAACGCCTCACGCTCAGCTGTATTGCGAATGCGAACCAGCCGCCCTCTGAAATGCCGCGCGATCAGCGCTTGCGCTTGCGGCATTTGCTTGGAGCGGTAGGTCAGGATATAGCGGTAGAACTCAAGGTCGAACTTCTCCGGGCACCCCGGCGCCAGTTCCGGCCGCGTTTCGTCGCGATAGGTAAGCCACCGCTTGACAGCGCGATACAAACACACACGCGCCGGCAAATCGAGCAACACCACCACATCCGCGCGCTCGAACCGCGCTGGTCCCAAGCTATCAAAAAACCCGCCGTCCAAAATCCAGCGCTCGCCAGCAACAATGCCGTTCACACTTTCGCGAAAGCTCGAAATGTCGGGGTTGGGCTTCCAGTCTGGCTGCCAGTAAAGCCTATCCAGATGAAAGGCCGGGATGCCGGTTCGCGCCGCAAGCTCGCGCGTCAGCATCGACTTGCCCGCCCCCGAAAATCCGATAACGGCGATCCTGTTCATGCCGCTTTGCCCCGATGCCGCTCTCGTGCGAAGATAGCGCGATGATTGAAATCAGAAAAGCCATCGCCTCCGATGTCGCAGCCGTCGCGGACGTTTTCATGGCCTCGCAGGCCGACGCGCTCGCGTTCCTGGCCAAACTCCATACCCCGCTTGAGGGTTTGGCCTTCATCGCCAACGAGGTGTTTCCGCAGTGCGAGGTCTGGGTGGCGCTCGACGGCACCGCGATCGTGGGCATGATGGCGCTCAACGGCACTCACCTGGATCATCTGTATCTGCAACCCGGATTTTACCGCCGCGGCATCGGCACAATTCTGTTGGACCAGGCCAAGCGCCTGAGCCCGCACAGCCTTACGCTCTTCGCCTTTCAGGTCAACGCGCGCGCTTGTGCGTTCTACGAACACCACGGCTTCGTAGCCACCGAGTACGGCGATGGCTCAGGCAACGAAGCCCGCGAACCCGACGTGCTCTACGAGTGGAAACCTTAAGGGCGCTTGCGGTCTTTCGGCGCCAGGTGTTCCTGCAAGCGCGGCATGATCTCGACAAAGTTGCAGGGACGGTGCCGCGAGTCGAGTTGCCATCTGAGAATCCCGTCCCACGCGTCCTTCACCGCACCCGTCGAACCGGGCAGGGCAAACAGAAAAGTCCCCGAAGCAACCCCGGCACAGGCACGGCTCTGAATGGTCGAGGTGCCAACCTTCTCGAATGAAATTTGATGGAACAGCGCCGAGAAGCCGTCGATCTCTTTCTCGAACAGCGGCCGCATCGCCTCCACCGTCACATCGCGCCCGGTAAGACCCGTACCTCCGGTCGTAATCACCACATCGATATCGGCCGAAGCGATCCATTTCATCAGCAGCGCGCGAATATCTGGAACATCGTCGCGCAACAACTCACGCGCCGCCAGAACATGTCCGGCCCCCGTCAGCCGCTCAACCAGCGTGTCACCGGAAGTATCCTCCGCGCGCGAGCGCGTGTCCGACACCGTCAGCACCGCAATGCGAACGGGGATAAATTGCCTGGTTTCGTCGATCCGGCTGGCCGTCATTCAAACCTCAGTGCGAAAGCGCTGCAACCCGCTCGCGCGCGTTCCATTTCAACACCGGCCACTCGCCGCGCGCAAGCTGGTCGAGCGTGGTTTTCTTTTCGTCGAGCCGATCCTGATAGATCCAGTAATTTGCCACCACGCGCTCGACATAGCCCCGCGTTTCCCGCGACGGCAGGCTCTCTATGAATAGCAGCGGATCGCCCCGATGCTCAACTTCTTTCAGCCATTTCTGCAAATTGCCCGGCCCGCCATTATACGACACAACCAGCTTCACCAGATCGCCGTCCGGCTCGACGAACGAAAACATTTTCTGCAGATAGCGCTGTCCTATACTCAAGTTAAAGGCCGGATCAAACAGCTTTGCCTTGGCGCCCGGATTGTCCAGCGTCGTGTCTTTCATCGTGCCTGCGGCCGTCGCCGGCATCAATTGCATGAGCCCGCGCGCATCAGCCGAGCTCGTCACCCGCATTTCAAACTTGCTTTCCTGGCGCACGATGGCATGCACCAGCGCCGGATCAACCTGCCAGCCATCGGACGGCTTGATGCTCATCACCGGATAGGCCGCCGCTTTCAGATCGGGATCACGTGCCGCATGCGCGCCCAACAATTGTATATGTGCAAACCCCATTTCGTGTGCCAGCGCAATGAACGGCCGGTCGAGTTCTGTGTTGAGCCGCCCATGCGCACGCGCGATCGAACCCTCAGCCGCCTCAAGCTCGCCCACCTGATACAGCGCCACGCCGCGCGCGATCGCCGGAATTTTCAGCAGGCGCTGGAAGCCTGCCTTGTCAAGCGTGGGCTCGTTCCACGACAACGGCGGCTCACGGCCCAGCAGATGCAACGCCAGCAATCCATAGAAGGTGCGCGGCTTGCTGGCCGAAATCTCCAGCATCGCCGAAACTTTCTCCGGTTGCCGCCCAATCAGATAAGAACGTGCCGCCCAAAAGCCCGCCGCCGCTTTCAGCCACGATGTAGAGGCGGGATTTCCCGCCATCGCCGCAAAGTGGGCAGCGGCAGCGTCGTACTTGCCCAGACGGAATGCCGAGAGCCCCGCGATCCAGTCAGCCTCCGGCACTTCGGATCGCACCTGCTCGGCCACGCGATTGGCCAGCACGAAGGCGGTACTTGAGTCGCCCGAATAATACTGCCCAGCCGCAACCTGATGAACCAGTCGCCCGAAATCGGCAGGCGGCAACTGGGCTTTGAGCTCGGAGCTTTCCAAATACGCCGCCGCAGCATCGGCCTTGCCCGACGCGATCAGACCCTTGAGCTTTTTCGATTCCGCTTGCGCCTGCACCGAAGTGTAGTCCGCAACGGCATCAGACTCATCGGAATTGCCACGAATGATCCGTTTGACCGGCGCCTTCAGCTCAGCAGTCCGCGCAGCGTCCTTGCGCTCAGCCAGCGTATGAATGCGTCCGGCTTCCGGGTAATCGGCATACTTCGAAAGCCATGCCTTGAGATCGTCAAATTCCGCCACGGTTTGCGGACTCAAGAATCCTTTCGCCGCAACATGGCCCATCAACGAACGGTTTTTGACCTGGCTCGCCAGTGCTGCAGTATTTTCCTTGTTGCCTGTTGCCGCCGCCGCAAAAAGCTTCTTGTAAGTCTGCACATCCTCATCGCTCAGCACGCGCACGAACGAAGCGGGCGAGGCAAGGCTCGCATCGGACGCCAGTCCCAACGCAATCGATGCCGCAATGATCATGACGCGCAAAACGCGAGCAGCCATGTTAACCTCCCAGCGAAGTCCAAATGACCACTTACTCATACGGGCTTGGCAGGCGACCGTCAGGTTACGCCTAGTTCACGAAGCTTGAGCTTGAGGCTAAGCAAATCTTGCCAAGCCTGCCTTTTGGCGCTGGGTTGATGCAGCAGATACGACGGATGAAACATCGGCAGCACCGGGATCTCCTGGCCGTTCAGCCCATAACGCCGCCACTTTCCGCGGATTCTTGTGATGCCGTCCTCAATATTCAGAATATGCTTCATGGGCGTGCCGCCTAGCAGCACTAAAACCTTAGGTTGCTTGAGCTCGATGTGCCGCCGCAGGAACGGATCGCAGATCGCCATCTCCTCGGGCGTCGGAGTCCGGTTGCCCGGCGGCCGCCAGAAAATCACATTGGCGATATAGGCGTTCGATGCACGATCCAGCCCGATCGCCGCCAGCATGCGGTTGAGCAGCTGGCCACTTGGACCAACGAAGGGCAAGCCTTCCAAATCCTCCTCCCGGCCCGGCGCCTCTCCGATGAACATGACCGCAGCGTCCGCAGGCCCGTCCGCGAACACCGTGCTCTTGGCCGTTTTGCGCAACTCACAGCCCTCGAAGGCGTCGACAGCCGCGCGCAATTCTGCAAGCGTGGTGCATGAAGCCGCAATCTGCCTGGCGCCAAGTGTGGCGGCACTCGAAGGCGACGGGCGCTGAACCATAGGCACAGGCGCGTTCGACGGCGCGCTCACCGCAGCGGCAGGAGGCGGTGGCGGTACAGAAAAGCGGTCAATCGGCGCCTCGGCCAGTGCCTCATCGGCGCCGGCATCGACGAGCCATCTCAGCATCGTCCGCACTTCATTCTGGCTGAAAGGCTGATTCAATTGCGATCCTGCGTTGACCATTGCCGCCTAATTTGCGAGTCCAATACAGCAGAGTCCCGGAAATCGTAACCCCCCGTCGAAACAAGGAACTGGCCGAACCATGAGCACCGTCGCCCCCCGAGAGTCGATGGAGTTTGACGTCGTCATTGTCGGCGCCGGGCCTTCGGGCCTGTCGGCGGCCATTCGCCTCAAGCAACTGGCCGCCGAATCCGGCAAAGAAATCACCGTCTGCGTTCTCGAGAAAGGTTCCGAAGTCGGCGCGCATATTCTGTCGGGCGCCGTGATCGATCCAATTTCACTGAACGAGCTCATCCCTGACTGGAAAGAAAAAGACGCGCCTATCGACACGCCGGTCACCGATGACCGCTTCCTCTATCTCGGGCAGTCGGGCTCGATCCGTTTTCCCAGTTTCATCATGCCACCGTTGATGAGCAATCACGGCAACTACATCGTCAGCCTCGGCAACGTCGTGCGCTGGTTGGGCAAGCAGGCCGAGGAACTCGGCGTCGAAATCTATCCGGGCTTTGCCGCAGCCGAAGTCCTCTATGACGACAAGGGCGCCGTGCGCGGCGTCGCCACCGGTGACATGGGGATAGGCCGCGACGGCAAAGCCAAAGCAGGCTTCACCCGCGGCATGGAGTTACTGGGCAAATACACGTTGATCGGTGAGGGCGTGCGCGGCTCGCTCGCCAAGCAACTCATCGCCCGCTTCAAGCTGGATGAAAACAGCCAGCCGCAAAAGTTTGGCATTGGTCTGAAGGAACTCTGGGAAGTGCCGCCGGAACAACACAAGCGCGGCATGGTCATGCACACCATGGGCTGGCCGCTGAAAAACGACACCGGCGGCGGTTCATTCATGTATCACTTCGGCGAAAACCTGGTCTCGGTCGGGTTCGTCGTTCACCTGAATTACTCCAATCCGTTCCTGTCGCCCTTCGACGAGTTTCAGCGCTTCAAGACCCACCCCTCAATCCGCCCGTTCCTCGCGGGCGGCAAGCGTCTGTCCTATGGCGCCCGCGCTATCACCGAAGGCGGCTTTCAATCTGTCCCCAAGTTGACATTCCCCGGCGGCGCGCTGATCGGCTGTTCGGCAGGCTTCATGAATCTCCCGCGTATCAAAGGCAGTCACAACGCGATGAAGTCCGGAATGATGGCAGCACAAGCCGCCTTCGAAGCGGTGACCGCGGGCAGGTCGGCCGATGAACTCACCGCCTACACCCGGCTTTACCAAAACAGTCACGTGTTCAAGGACCTCAAGCGCGTCCGCAACATGAAGCCGTTCTGGAGCCGTCTGAAAACGATCCCGGGCCTCGGTTTCGGATTCTTTGACATGTGGACCAACCAGCTCGGCTTTAGCCTCTTCGGCACACTGAAACACGGTAAACCCGATTACGCGTCGCTGAAACCAGCCCGCGACAGCAAGCCCATAGTCTACCCCAAGCCCGACGGCATCGTCAGTTTCGACAAGCTGTCTTCGGTGTTCATATCTGGCACGAATCATGAGGAAGACCAGCCGGTTCACCTTGTATTGAAAGACCCCTCGATACCCATAAGCCGCAACCTGCCGGAATTCGACGAGCCGGCGCAACGCTACTGCCCGGCCGGAGTTTACGAAGTCGTTCGCGACGAATCCGGCAGAAATCCGCGATTTGTGATTAACGCGCAAAACTGCGTGCATTGCAAAACTTGCGATATCAAAGACCCGGCACAAAATATAAACTGGGTGACACCCGAAGGTGGTGGCGGGCCGACCTACCCGAATATGTAATCAGCGTCAGCGTGGGAGAATAGAGTGCTCGGGAAATCTGCGATAAAAGTCATCGCCACCATCACGGTGCTCGGTTGCGGCCTTGTGCTGGGCCTCACACAATGCTCGTCCGTGGAACAGTTGACAGGCGTAGCAAACAGCGACGGGCCAAGCCCCAACCGCTACGGCAGCTACCTCGCCGGACGTTTCGCAGCCAGCGAGCGCGACGCCTCTTCGGCTGCACACTATTTCGACAACGCGCTCAAATTCGACCCGCAAAATCCCGGGCTGCTTGAGCGCGCCATTCTCAGTGACGTCTCACGTGGCGATATCGATAGCGCGGCCAGCTACGCCGAGGATTTGGTCAAGCGTGCGCCCAACACACGCATCCCCCATCTCGTCATCGCCGTTCGCGCCATGCGCGACGGCGGCTATGCGAAGGCCCGCAAAAGCTTTGAAAGAGTGGCCGGCAACGCCGCGGCGGAAATTTCCGCAAAGCTCGGCATTGCCTATTCGCATTTCTCGGAAGGCAATCTGGCTGGCGCCAAGGAGGCCATCGCCAAGCTGGTGTCGTTGGGCGGCACCCGCGCGTTCGGCCTATATCACCAAGCCGTGATTGAAGATCTGTCTGGCAAGCCTGTCGAAGCGCTTGCCGATTTCGAAGAAGCCAATCGCCTGTCGCAGGGCGATTCACTGCGTATTCTTCAAGCCTACGCCGGCCACCTTGCACGCCAGGGTCAGTTGGCCTTGGCCCGCGACACGTATCGCGACTTTCTTAAAAAGGCGCCCGCGCATCCTGTTGTTCGCAAGGCCCTGGCGCGTCTTGACGCCGGAGAAATTCCGCAGCGCATGATCTCGAATGCCAACCAGGGTCTGGCAGAGACATTGTACGGCATAGCCTCGAGCCTTTCCGACGAGAAATCCGTCGAAATTCCCGTGTTCTATCTCCAACTCGCGCTAGCGCTCGATCCTGCCCACGATCTTTCGCTCTCACTCCTCGGTGACAGGCTAGAGGCCGCCGAACGCTGGGAGGATGCGATTGTCGTCTACCAGAAAATTCCTGCCACATCGCCGCTCTATCAAAATGCCCGCCAGCAGATCGCACAAAATTTGCAAAGGCTGAAGCGGCCAGGCGATGCGCTGAAGGTGCTGAACGAGGTGCTGACCAATTCCATGGATGACGTGGACACCTACGCCTCAATTGCAGACGTCTTGCGCAGCCAGGAAAAATACGCAGAGGCCGCGGTTATCTATACCAAAGCCATCGCCCTGATCGGAAAACCGGAAGAGCGCCATTGGACGTTGTTCTACACGCGCGGGATTTCCTATGAGCGTTCCAAGCGCTGGGCGGACGCCGAAGCCGACCTCAACCGGGCCCTTAAGCTGAAACCCGAACAACCGCTGGTGATGAACTACCTTGCCTATTCCTGGGTCGAGCAAGGCCTCAATATCCCCCAAGCCCTGGCCATGCTCAAACGCGCCGTTGATCTTCGGCCCGAAGACGGTTTCATCGTCGACAGTTTGGGCTGGGCGCATTTTCGTCTCGGTGACTTCAAATCGGCGTCTCAATATCTGGAGCAAGCCGTGCTCCTTGAACCGGGGCAGGCGACAATCAACGATCATCTGGGCGACGCCTATTGGCGCATGGGCCGCAAACTGGAAGCCAGGTTTCAATGGCAGCGCGCTCTGACCTTGGGCGCCGAAGATGGTGATGAACCCAAAATCCGCAACAAGCTCCAGGCCGGACTGGAAGAATTGCCGCGTGTCCCCTCGCTCGCAAGCAGTCCGCAAGGCGGAAAGTAATGACAGGGCAGGGCGAGCATTGCCTTGCCCCCGCCAAAATAAATCTCTTTTTGCATGTCGGCGAAAAACGCGACGACGGTTACCACAATCTCTCAACCTTAATCGTTTTTGCCGACGCCGCCGACCGGCTGTCTCTCACGCCCAACGACCACTTGTCGTTGCGCATCACAGGGCCATTCGCTGCAAGTTTGTCCTCCGATCTCGACAACATTGTTCTCAGAGCGGCGCGCGCACTCAAGTTGTGGGCACAGCAGCGCGATCACCAGACACCCTCCGTTGAGTTGATCCTGGAAAAGAATCTGCCCGTCGCCTCCGGAATTGGGGGTGGCTCCAGTGATGCAGCAGCAACACTGCATTTGCTCGCGCAACATTGGGCTCTGCCAATCCATAGTGATGATCTGCAGACGATCGGATTAGGGTTGGGTGCTGATGTTCCTGTGTGCCTGCGCAGCGCACCCACATTGGCCACCAGCATCGGTGAAGTGTTGACACCAATAGAAAACTTGCCGGAATTGTTCTTTGTGCTGGTTAATCCCCGTGTCGCCGTTCCAACCAGTGTCGTCTTCAGTGCCCTGAACGTCCGTACCGGCGCCTTCGCACCGGCCCTGCCGGCAAAAAGAAACATTCACGAATTCGCGGCCATATTGGACGCAACGATCAACGATTTGGCCGCGCCCGCAAAATCGTTTGCGCCCGTCATCATGCGCGTCGAGCAAGCGCTGGTGGCCACCAGCGGTTGCCTTTTGGCCCGCATGTCCGGCAGTGGCGCAACGTGCTTTGGTCTTTACGCGTCATATGATGCCGCACGTGAGGCCGCACAGAATATAATTGCCTCGTACCCTCAATGGTGGGTCACCCCGGCGCGGCAATTCACCTTGATTTGAATACTGCTGGATCCGTCACCCTGCGAATGCTGCTCTGCAGCTACGGAACCTATCAGCCCACGACGCGTTTTGAGAGAGGCAAGCTCACGTTCAACAGCAGGATGCGCAGCAATGAGTAATCTGAACCAATCGACTCCACAACCTTTCAACGGCTCGCAATTGGGTCAAACGCTGAAGCAAAAAGCGTCGGAAACCGGCGCCAAAGCCAGCCAAAAGCTGAGCGAAACAACACAGCATCTCAGCGATACAGCGCGCGACTTTGGTGAAAAACAGAAAGCCATGGGCGCCGATCAAATGCAGGGAATTGCAGGCGCGGTTCATAACGCGGCCCGCGAACTCCATGAAAACATGCCAGCGGCGGCGGCGTTGGTGGACTCAACCGCAAACCAGCTCGAGAGTGCCGCTTCGGCACTGCGAGACCGCACTTTAAGCCAGCTCTTGCAGGATGTCGGAGATTTCGCACGCCGCGAGCCGACGCTGTTTTTTGGCGGCGCAGTCATTGCAGGGTTTGCGTTGTCCCACTTCCTCAAGAGCTCCCAGGCCGGCACTAACGGCACGAGCGCGGACTTGGACAACTACAACGGGAGCGGGAGCCAGCACTAATGGCATATGAGCGTTACAATAGGCCGATTACCGATATTCTCGGCGACCTGATGCGCCAGGCCTCACTGCTGGTCAGCAAAGAAGGCCAGCTGGCACGCACCGAAATATCCGAGAAAATCGGCGAGGCGACGACTGGTATCGTGTTCATGGTGGCGGGCTGCGTGGTGATCATTCCCGCACTTGTCATTCTTCTGGGCGCAGGCGTCACCGCGTTGGCAGACGGAGGGTGGAGTGTTGCCGCTGCTGCGATGATAGTCGGAGGCGCGACGATGATTATCGGTGTCGTCCTGCTTTTCATCGGCGCAAGTAAACTCAGCGCACGTGAGCTGATGCCGTCGCGCACGATCCGGCAAGTGCAGAACATCGGGAATTTGGCTTCGGCAAGCTCGAGGGTAGATCCGTGACCACCAGCACACAACTTGAAAACGAAGCCCAGCATGCCCAAGCCGATCTCGCCGGCACCATACAAGAACTGCGTTCGCGAATAAGCGTAAGTAAGCTCGCCGACGAATTCGGTCATGAAATGAGTGAAGGGTTGGGGCGCGATTTGGCCCGCGGCCTTGTGCGGCGAATCGCAAACAACCCTGTGCCGGCCGCGTTGATCGCCGCCGGCGTAGCTTGGATGTTTTACTCCAACGGACGAGCAGAACCAGACTTTGACGAAGTGCTGGACGGCAGTTCGTCCGAATATCTCCACAACCCCAACTTCAACAAGGCTGATCAAATGGCAGACAAAATGAATCCATATGACGGAGCCGCTGACAAAACGGCGAGCACCATAGGTAACACCGCAGCATCCGCCTACGATACCATGTCTCAAGGTGCGTCAAACGCTGCGGCAGCCACCTACGATACTGTTGCTCAAGGCGCATCAAAAGCTGCGGCAGGCGCATCTCAGGCCGCGAGTGCGGTAACTTCTGCGGTCAAACAAAGCGGAAATGCTGCTCTGCGCGTGGTGAACTACTGCACCGAACACCCACTACTGCTGGCAGGCGTTGGTCTGGCAATAGGTGCGGCTATCGGCACGGCAATGCCCGTATCCGAAACCGAGAACAAACTTCTCGGACCCGCAAGCGACAAGCTCAAGCGTTCGGCGGAACAACTCGCCGCAGAACAGATGCAAAAAGCGGAACAGGCCGGCGAAGATATTCTCGATCAAGCCTCGCAAGGCCTAACTAACAATTTTATCTCTGAACCCAAGAGTGCCCAACCAACCTCAAAGGTTCATTGAACTAAAACGCCCGGCTCACGCAGAATTCCGCGAGCTCGCTCAATGCGTGACGCATGGGGCTTTCGGGGAAAACATTGAGCGCGGCGCACGCTTGATCCGTGTAACTCCGCGCCCGCGAAAGCGTGCCGGCAATTGCGTGATGTTTGTCGATTAAATGGATGGCGTGTGTTAGATCGCCATCCTCCTGGCTGCGATGGCCCATTGTCCGCCGCCAGAACTCGGCTTCCTCGGCGTTCGCTTTTGCCAAAGCCATGATCACCGGCAAGGTCAATTTGCCTTCGCGAAAATCGTCACCGACCGCTTTGCCCATCATCGCCTCGCGGCCCGAGTAATCGAGCGCGTCGTCGACCAGTTGAAAGGCGATCCCCAGATTGTGCCCGTAAGTCTTCAGAGCCATTTCGCGTAGACCATCTGCCTGCGCAATGACAGCACCCGACTCCGACGCCGCCGCAAACAGCGCGGCCGTCTTGGCAGAAATGATCTTGAGATAGGTATCTTCGCTGATCCCGATATTGCCCTTGGTGCTGAGCTGCATCACCTCACCTTCGGCAATAACCGCAGAGGCATTCGAAAGAATATTCAGCACGCGCAGACTGCCGGTTTCCACCATCAACTGAAACGACCGCGAAAACAGAAAGTCGCCGACCAGCACACTCGGCGCGTTTCCCCAAATAACGTGCGACGCGGCTTTCCCGCGCCGCAACTCGCTTTCATCGACGACATCGTCATGCAGAAGAGTGGCCGTATGGATAAATTCGACAGCCGTCGCCAGACGGATATGCCCCAACCCCTGGTAGCCGCAAATCTGCGCCGCAGCGAGCGTCAACATTGGCCGTAGCCGTTTGCCGCCGGAATTGATGATATGGCCCGCCAATTCAGGGATCAGCGGAACGTCGCTGCGCATCCGCTCCAATATAAGAGCGTTCACATGATGAAGATCGCCTTCCACCAGCTTGAACAGCCGGTCAATGGCACCCTTGGGCTCGTTGGCCCCTCTGGTTAGTCGCTGAAAGGCTCGCAAGATACTTTAGACCTTGAGTTGTTTCGCGCTAGGATGCGCCGGACGGGTAATACGAATGGGACATTTAAACCCGCTGCCGCTCGGGTCAAGGGCGCGCGGCGTCACGGTCAACAAATGATTGAACTCCTTCGCAGTAACGATCTGGTTTTGCTTAGCTATGTCCGCGCGTTATTGGCGGCAGAGGGAATCAAAGGCGTTGGGCTCGACGAATATATGAGCATGGTGGACGGAAACATTGGTGCCATCCCGCAACGGATCATGGTTGATGAAGCCGATGCCCAGCGCGCAAGGTCAATGCTGCAGGATGCGGGTATTGGACATGTCCTCAAAAAATAGTCAGCGTCCAAAGGCCGCACGAGCCGCACCGGAGACCTCCGACGACGCCTTCTTGGGGGGACGTGTACGCGTGCTTCAGCCCCGTTCGGGGTTTCGGTCCGGGCTGGATGCAGTGATGCTTGCGGCAGCCGTTCCCGCAAAATCCAATGAGAGAATTTGCGATGTCGGCGCGGGCGTGGGTACGGCAGCGCTGTGTCTGGCGGCGCGCGTGCCGGGGCTGCATGTCACCGTGATCGAGCTCAACCCACAATTCGCCAGTCTCGCGCGTTCAAACTTCGAACGCAACGCAGTTGTGCAATCATTCGAATGCATCGTAGCCGACGTTCTCGAACGCCCGCGCACGATTGTCCGCCAAGCCTATCACCACGTCCTGACCAATCCTCCCTTTCACGACACCGCGCGCGGCACCGCAGCACCCGAACCGGACAAAGCGCGCGCGACGTCCCTCAATGCTTCCCAGTTGGGCGTATGGCTGCGATTCGCCCGAGCCCTTGTGCGCCCGAAAGGAACGCTCACGGCCATTTTGCCGCCGGCGCAAATTCCTCTGGCACTGAACGCCATTTCGCCGGAAGGTCTCGGCGTTGAAATCATACCTTTATGGCCTTCGATAGATGTCGCAGCCAAACGCGTAATCCTCCGTGCACGAACGAATAGCAAAACCTCACTGCGCCTGCATCCGGGGTTAACATTGTTTGAACAAGGCGGCGCGTCGGCCAAAGCCGCAGAAGCGATCTTGCGGCACGGCCACGCACTGGGTACATAGACCCCATGACATTCAATTGGATCAAGAAACTCTGGCAGCGGCTTTCGGGCACCAAAACGCCTGTCGTCAGCGTGCTGCGTCTGAGCGGCGCCATCGGCATGAGAACAGGCCTGAGCAAAGGGCTCAGTTTTGCGGGCTCGGCCGCCCAGATCGCCAAACTGTTCGCCGACAAAACGGTTGCCGCCGCAGCCGTGATTATCAATTCGCCCGGCGGTTCGCCGGTGCAGGCCGCGCTCATTCACGACCGAATTCGCGCTCTGGCGCAGGAGAATGGGATCAAGGTGCTCACCTTCGCCGAAGACGTCGCCGCCTCGGGCGGATACATGCTGGCGCTGGCGGGAGAAGAAATTTATGCGCACGAAAATTCCATCGTGGGGTCCATCGGAGTGGTTTCCGCTGGTTTCGGGTTTCAAGGGCTGATTGACAAGCTCGGCGTAGAACGCCGCGTTCACACTTCCGGCGAGCGCAAAGCCATGCTCGATCCCTTCAAACCGGAAGACCCGCGCGACGCCGAACACCTGGAAGAACTTCAACGCGAAGTGCACGAAAGCTTCAAAGCGATGGTGCGCGCGCGCCGCCCGGGCAAGTTGAAAGGCAACGAGGCGGACCTGTTTTCCGGCCTGTTTTGGACCGGCGCCAAGGCCAAAGATTTTGGCTTGATTGACGGCCTCGGCGATCTGCGTTCGGTGTGCCGCGAGAAATTCGGAAAAGACGTGGAATTTCGCGTCATTCAACCGCGCCGTTCGTGGTTGGGTACCGAACGCAGCGGCGTCGGCGTCGCGCCGGCCCTGGAATTCCGTGCCGAAAGCTTTATCGAGGCCGTTGAAGACCGTGCGCTGTGGGCGCGTTTCGGGTTATAAGCGCGCATGGGTCTGTGGATTCTCACGTTGCTCGGTATCGGCGTCCTTGCGTATTTCGCAATCAAGGGGCGCATCATTCGTCTGCGCGACGAATTCCAGGGCGCGCTGCGCCGCGCCTCGCAAGGCCCCAAATCAAGCCTGCCGTCGCAAGACATGGTCAAGTGTCCCTCCTGCGGCACGTACTCCGCGCCATCCCAGCAAAAGAATTGCGGCAAGCAAGAGTGTCCCTACAAAACGCCGTCGTTGGCATAAGCGAAACACCGCCGTGTCCGACCCAACCTACAACCTCAACGGCGCCTTCAAACCCACCCTCAAGCGCCGCGCCGATCTCGACGGCCCCGACTTCTTCCCGACCCCAGCCTGGGCAACGCATGCGCTTATCGATAATGAGAGATTCGACGGCGAAGTCTGGGAATGCGCCTGCGGCGACGGCTCGATGGCTGAGGTTTTCAAGCAAGCCGGTCATCAAGTCTTCGCAAGCGACCTTTACCCGCGCGGCTACGGCGAAGAAGGCCTGGACTTCCTGGCCTCGACCCGCCGCACCGAAAACATCGTCACCAATCCGCCGTTCAACTGCGCCGAAGGCTTCGTGGCCCAAGGCCTGAAACTCGCGCGCCGCAAATTTGCATTGCTGTTGCGCCTCGCCTTCCTCGAAGGAGCAAACCGCGCCGGGACGATTTTCCTGAGGCACCCGCCCGCCCGCGTCTGGGTCTTCAGCGAACGCATCACCTTCTACATGAAAGACGCCGCGCGCACCGGCAGCGGCACCACGGCCTATGCCTGGTTCGTCTGGGATAAGAGCGCCGCCGGTCCCGCCGAACTTCATTGGTTGAAGCCGGGCTACAAGGCCAAATACTCCTGAAATCCCTAGAGTCTCCGCCCTATTCACCCTCCGATTTGCTCTATTTTGCACTGCAGCATAGCGTGCAGCCAGCCAGCCATTCTAGGAATCGGATTATCCGCATGACAATGACATTGGACGGGGTCGAAACCACAGCGCCGTTTCGCGAGCGTGACGGCCTGACATATCCGTTTCCCAACAAGCCAGAGCCCGGCAAGACCGTCGAGGTGGCGCCCGGCATCCACTGGATCCGACTGCCCCTGCCGTTCCAGCTCAATCACATCAACGTCTGGTTGGTCGATGATGGCGAAGGTTGGGCGATTGTCGACACCGGCATCCACTCGACCGAATCCAAGAACTTGTGGAAACAGGTTTTCGCCCATCTGGGTGACAGGCCCATCACCCGCGTCATCGTCACCCACCTTCATCCCGATCATGTCGGTCTTGCAGGTTGGCTCACCCACAAGCACGCCGTGCCGCTCTACATGTCGCGCACGGACTACCTCCTCTGCCGCACGCTGGTCATGGATACCGGCCAGCCCGCGCCCGAAGACGGCGTGCTTTTCTACAAGGCGGCCGGCTTTCCCGACGACATGCTGGACGTATACCGCAAACGCTTCGGCGGCTTCGGCTCTGGCGTCTCGCGCCTGCCGCAATCCTTTCACCGTTTGCAAGACGGCCAGGAACTTGTCATCGGCCAACACCGCTGGCGCATTGTCGTCGGCCGCGGCCACGCGCCGGAGCACGCCTGCCTGTGGTGCCCCGAACTCAAAATCATGATCTCGGGCGATCAAATCCTGCCGCGCATTTCCTCCAACGTCAGCGTCTTCCCGACCGAGCCCGAAGCCGACCCGCTGAAGGAATGGCTGGACTCCTGCAAGCACTTGGCAACGCTGATCCCGGACCACACCCTCATTCTGCCCTCGCACAACGAACCGTTCTACGGTGTCAAGACGCGCATGGCCCAACTGATCGACGGCCACGAAGAGGGCCTGGAGAAAATCCTGCACCTCTGCGCGACACCCAAACGCGCCGTCGACGTCTTCCCGGCGCTCTTTCGTACCAAGATCACCAGCGGCAATTACGGCATGGCCACCGGCGAAAGCCTCGCCCACTTGAACTGCCTGATCGCACGCGGCCACCTCAAACGCACCCGCGACGCGGAGGGCGTGGACTGGTACCAGCGCATCTGAAACGGCGACGACGCACGGGGAGGGAAGTACCCCCCTCCCATCACCCCTCCTTTTTGCATGCAAATCTTGCAATAAGCTTCCTCCTTTACCAAACAAACGGCGCAAACGGATTTTCGCGTCCAAAAATCTGTGTCAACCCGCCGCATGATTTTGAATACGGAATTGCCCCCAAACACTACCGAAAAAATACTCCGGAAAATAAGGAACAGTTGACAAGAACATAGATAGAACTAGCGGCTCGAAATGTCAACGCCCGAGCACGAAATCGACGCACAATTTCCGGATCAGGTTTTGGTTCATCATTTCTTTTGCTCAACTTCGTCACCCCGGCCAAACGAAGCGCGAGCCGGGGCACGGCTGGCGCATGCACACATCGCCAATACAAAAAGCGATGTCTTCCCGTACGCGATGCGGCACTCTTGTGCCGCTTCGCAGACACGGGACCCAACCAGTTGCGCCCTCACCACCAAAAATCTGTGACTGGTTCCACAAGTGCCTTGCGCCCCGCACCTCATATGGGCGCCCCGTGTCTGCGGCGCAGCATGAAGGATGCTGCGACCCGCGCACGGGGTGACAGAGTATCTATATTTAAAAGTGCGGAACTGAGCGAATATTTGTGTGCATGCGGTAGCAGGCACGGGGCCCACGCGAGGTTCAGTTCCTGTGACTGGAATATTTCATCGCGGGTCAGAAACGTGAAGGCAGATCGCCAAGCGTAAAAGCCGAACGCGTGTTGACCAATTTTTTTGGACCTCGCGAAGCGATCACTCTGCTGAGGCCCATCTTCGGGCCTCAGCAGAGTGACGTTCCGCCGTGGTTTCCCTACCGACTCCCATCGTGTAGGCTGCGTTGCCGCTAACGGCTCGCAGATGAGCAGCCGTGGTTTCCCTACCGACTCCCATCGTGTAGGCTTCAAAGCAGCACCCCTCACCGCATGGGATGGCCGTGGTTTCCCTACCGACTCCCATCGTGTAGGCTGGGATGCCTTGCCTAAGCTCCACACTCTGAGCCGTGGTTTCCCTACCGACTCCCATCGTGTAGGCTGCGCTCACGATGGGGCGATACGCCGCCAAGGCCGTGGTTTCCCTACCGACTCCCATCGTGTAGGCTCGAGGCTACAGGATACACGGAGGAGTGGGCGCCGTGGTTTCCCTACCGACTCCCATCGTGTAGGCTCGCTTCGCGGTAATGCCTTGAAACTGCTCTGATTTTCCCCGCTTCGTCGCGGCGAAAGTCAGAGCAGAACCATTTGCCGGGGCGCTTCTTTTTCATTTTTTCCCGCCACTCCAAGCAATAGCTTCATCCGGCCGTATTGTTTGTCGGTCACCTGCAATGCCCGCACACTACCACGTTTCGGCAAACTTTTCGTCACCCGTTGCACGTGTTTGTCGGCGGCTTCTTCGCCCCGGCACACCCGCGCATACACCGACCACTGCAACATCATATAGCCGTCGTTCTTGAGAAAATTGCGAAAGCGCGTGGCGGCGCGACGCTCCGGCTTGGTACCCACAGGCAAATCGAAAAACACAAACATCCACACGATACGCACCCCCTCCGCGTTCATGACGAAAACTCGGGCAGTTCCAACAGCTCGGCAGACCCCGCCTCCATCGAACGGACCAACGATGCCGCGCTGCGTTCCGCCGCAATCAGCAGCGTCATCGCTTCGCCACCAAGCACGCAGTTTCCATTCAACGAGGTAGCGAGCATGCGCCGGTGCGCCAGCGTCAAGTCCGTTTCGACGCGCGCATCCATCTCGATGTTTTCGCGAACAAGCACATCGACGAAGGGGCGAAACGGTTCGAAAATATCGTCGGCAAGATTGAAAGCATTGGCCGCACTGGCGTGCTGCAGCCCAAACGCCGGAATCAACCCCGATGCGACCAGAGCCCGGGCGACGCCTGCGCGCACAACGGCGTAGCCATAGTTCAGCATCTTGTTGCGAAGGTCGCCGTCATCGTCGCGCCGGAAATCGGTCCACAGCAACGACCAATAAGCGCGCGCCGCACGGGCCTCGACATTGTCGGGATCGCCCGAACCCACCTGTCGCGCCATCTCGCGCAATGTTTGCGCGCCACCCCGCTTTGTAATTTCGAGGGCCGCCGCCTGATTTTGAATCTTGGACTGGACAATCGATTGCCACAGGCGTTTTTTGAGTGGCTGACTGATGCCCGCCTGAACACGCGCGACTTCGCCCTGTTTGAAATGCCGGTGAAAGGGCAGGGCGAGCCCCGACGGTGTGTGGCGTTGATCGGTAAAGATCAACGCAATGCCCGCCTCCATGCAGGCTGAAATCAGAGCCGAAGTTAAAGTGACTTGTGGTGTGTCGATAACGACCCAGGCAACGTCTTCGACGGGTAACCTTACTTCTTCATCGTCGATGCGGATGGCGATCTGACCATGGCTGAGTGTCAGACGTGCAGGCTTGCTTAAGTGCAAACCTTTCCATGCCACGTGCGTTTTTCTCCGCTCACAAGTTTCACCACTCCCTCGGTCACTTCGATTTTCCCGAGTCGAGCAATTACGATCTTAGAGATAGATTTAATCTTGGAAGCGCTGACACGCATTTTGAATAGTTGTTCCATCGAGTGATGCGGCCATATTGCCAATCGAGATGAATCCACGTCAAAATTGCGATAGTATCCTTCAATCGATTTACCATCGGTTGTCTCAACGGTGACGTACGTCTTCTTGAACAGGCTGAATGCAAACTCTGCGCCAGCATCCAGTGGTCGAAGCTCGCCGGACACTGATGCCAACGACGGTGCAATTCCATCAGCAAAAGCCGAACGGTAGATCGGAACCATTTCATAGTGAAACGAGTCTCCCGACCGCACACAGTAAACGTCAACTCGTGGCATGCCATCCTGTAGCGCCGCAGGCTTGGGCGTATCGACTCGCCGATCATCTCCGGTCTCAACTCGTACGGAAGGAAGCGCTCTACTAACTCTGATGCGCCTTATTTGCCGGTCGACCATGCTTCCTTCAAATCCCCGATATGGAATGGTCGGCGGCGCATCCATAGGTCGCCCTGCTTCGATCCAATCTTCAAGTTTTCGCACCAGCCTCCCATTGCGTTCGCGATCCTTTATGAGTTTCAAATGCTTGGATTCAAAATCGGCAAGTGAAACGAACTCGAACGCCCTTTCGCCGTCATCGCCTGATTTGCGGACCGAATAAAAGTTCTCCTTGTGCACACGCCCGCGCGTGCGGCGAGTCTCTTGCCTTACAACAAACGTTCCCTTCTTGGGGTCAGTCACAAATTTTGATGGGCCGCTCTCACTGGCACCGGACCCATACACCGCATTGATCAATTCGCTGTAGAATCCCTTCCAAGGCTGCCGGAAGCCGCGGGCGGCAAAATAGTCTTCGCGTTCCTCCGCTTTTTGATAGGCGAGCGTCAAATCCTGAACCAGTTTTCGATCAATCGTTGCCACAACCGCCGCATCGATCGCGTGATGACGATCATCCGGTCGCCTTCGGGATGCGTCTTCTGGATCTCGCTTCCATGCGTTTAATCCCCACGCATGCCGCAACATGCCGACCAACCCTGCATTTACGGGCAAGACATCGATCGGTTGACTTTCGGTGCCAAGTTTTTGTAGGCCGAAAAGGAGAAATTTTGCAATCCAGCGCGTGTCGTTTAGATCGCGATTGGAAAACGCTTGTTCCAGCTTTTCCGTACTTACAGTCAAGAGATTGCGCAGTTTGCCTTTAAGCGCTTTGCCCTTAAACATCGCTTGAGACCGCATTTTGAAAGTGTCCCAGGTCAGTCCGCTTGGCGGACGCCCCTGTGTCATCCATTCATAGGGCGTGAACGCTCCCTTATTTTGGTTGGCTGACGCCAAACACAAAACTTTGTTGCTCATTGCCTCCAATCGAAACCTGCTACGCGGTAGAATGTGCTCGACCTGCAATTCCTGATGACCATCTGGCACCAGGTTGCAATGCATGTCGTCCCCCGTAAACGCACACTTTCCCTTCTGCTGGTTCCAGAGTTCCCACCTGTCCTCGTCGCGCTCCGAGGGGTCGCCTTTGAACATGCTTTGGAAGCTCTCACGGAGCGATACACGTTCTCGCTCACGTTTTCGCTGATCTTTTTCAATATCTCGACGCTTTTTTATTCCCTTTCCCACTTCGCGCGCCATCTCAAGATGAATTGCAGAAACTTGCGGATATGCTGCAAGAATCGCCAATACTTGCTTGAATGTCTGCCGCACGGCACGGCTTGCAGTTTGGCTTGAAATTAGTTCTTCGATTTGCGGCTTAGTAAGCCATTGTCGAATAGCCTTTGGCCCAGTCCCAACGATGCCTGGTTTTCTCGAATGCCTGTCTTTGCCTGGATCATATCCCGCTCTTATCTGAGCATGATGGTAATCGAACCCTGAAAGTAGATGCGGTTCCAATTTTCTGAGAGCGAGGTTCGACAAATGCCCGGTGCCTTTGAAAAAGCCCAATTTGCCCCCGTCGGCTTCTTTAACCAGGCGATCAACCAAATCCGCTTTGAGATCGAGCGTTTCAAGTCGCTCGCGAATGATGGAAATGTCAGCTTGGTGCGCAATCGACGCAGCGATTTGATCGAGAGTTGTCCGTTCCGCAACAAGGGCTTCCCACCCAGCGTCTTCGGCATGATCCGTGACCACGTGGCGAAGGGCACGAATTCCTGGCGCACACTCACCCGACCTTGAGACGATGTCTTCTTTCTCGTCGCCGACCCGATCGAAGATCGCACCTTTGGCGAGTTTCAGCTCTGTTCGAAGCGTCTTGTAGGTGATCTGGCGCTGTAAACCCAGCAATCCAGCTATTTGATCGATTTCGCTAGCATCAAGGCTTCGCGACGAAGCTTCGCCAGAGACAATCCGCAAATTGTTTAACCGCGCCAGCAATCGGAAAAGTTCGAACGAATAGGAATGCCGAGCCGCGCAGTCTTGGCCGGATTCAAATGTGCACTCGCGAACGGGAAGCGTTTTTACTTGACCCGGATAGAAGGCGATTTGCGCGAATTCCTCGCGAAGCCCTTCGTGTGCCGCATCGTTTCCAAATCTTCGTTGCCGGCCAAATAGCACAGCAACTTCGTCTTTAAGCCATGCTCTCTGAATAGAAAAACGGTAATCGTTCGCTTGGTTCCTTTGCCGTTCAAATCCGCTTAGCCACTCTCCAACGGTGGTTACCTTCCCTTCTAATAAAGCTTGATTGTAACGCTCCTCATTTGCTTCGAGCGCCGCGAGCACACGTTGCTCTTCTTTGTTATCACGCTCACTTATCGATTCGTCTGCCTCTTCGGCTGGCGACGCAGAGTCTTTTTTCGATTTAGAATCTGGAGGCTGGTTCGATAGGCGCTTCGAATTGGACTGATAGGCTCTATGGGCAGCTATGTGTCCAAGCACCACAGCAAACTCGTCTTTGGTGAGTTGTCGCGAAAGTCCAGCCTTCCTGAGTTCCCAAGGAGTATATCGGTGAGCAGTTTCGATTGCCGATTTAATGGCCGAAGTGCAACGTCGTGCCGCTTCACCCAAGGCGTGAGAGCGCGAATCCGGAAGAAGCCCTTCCCGGTGGAGTAGGGTGCGAACGTTCTGCATTCTCTCGGCGCGACGCTGAAGCAGACGGCGCCGACGTTTCATCTGACCATGCCGGCTCTTTTTTGATTGGCGTTGGGCTCCCTTTCCCTCTTCCGGGGTGTCAAAGCAATATACCCCGGCATTGATTATTCGGTGCCCGTTAGCAGCGAAACACAATATTGCCCACCCAATCGATGCTATTCCGACATCAAGTCCAAGCACCCAGCGTTCGTCGCGCGTCTTTGGCAACATGGGTGCACCGTCCTTCTGCAAATTCGAAGATTGACACAAAGACAACAAGGCGGCAATCTACGTTTGGGAGTCGGTTGGGAAACCACGGTAAAGTGGTTTTTCCACTGAAGGATTACCCTCACCCTCGACCGCAAGGTTAGGGTGGGGGGATTCCTCCCCGGCACCAATCGTCCTCATCGTCCACGAAAATTTACCCTCCAACTCAAGCTGGGGACGAAGGTTACGGCAACGCGTTCTTGAGTCGACCCTCTCGCAACGGCTATACTGGAGGGGGCTTAGAGATACTCATGTTCGAACCGTTTTCACCGCGTCTCGATATTTTGCCGCCGCCGCAACGCCGCTTGTGGGATGAGCTATCCGCCGTGCCTGTCGAATTCGTTCTGTATGGCGGGACGGCTGTTGCGTTGCATCTTGGGCATCGACAGTCTGTCGACTTCGACTTCTTTGGCAATAAGCCGCTCGACCCGGCAAAATTGGTTCCAGCCATACCCTTCCTTGCGGGCGCAACCGTCACCCAACGCGAGCCCAACACTTTTAGTTGCACCGTTGACCGTAGCGGCCCGGTCAAGCTGTCGTTCTTCGGACTTCCGGGCATGCCCCGTTTGTCGCCGCCGCTCGTAGCGCCGGACAACGGGCTGAAGGTTGCGGCGCTGATCGACCTTGGGGGCGCCAAAACATCCGTGGTGCAGCAGCGGGCCGAAGCGAAGGACTACATCGATATCGATGCCATACTGACCGCCGGCGGAATTGACTTGGCCCAATTGCTTGCCGCAGCGCTGGCAATTCACGGGCCGATGTTCAATCCCCAGAACACGCTCAAGGCGCTGACGTATTTCGGCGATGGCAATCTTCACCGCCTGCCTCAACCGGTCAAAGACCGTTTGGCGAAGGCTGCGCGCGACGTCGACCTTGACCGTCTTCCCGCGTTGACGGCGCAAAGCCTGTGAAGTCCATCCCCCTTAACCCCGGCACCGAAGCGCTTGCGCACCGCCTTGTCTGGTTCGAGGAACCCACCGAGGCGCTTTCCGGCACGGCGCGATTCCTGGCTTATGCATTCGCGCGGGCGACGCATGAGGAGATGAAACTTTTGCGCTCCTATCTGAGCGACGACGATCTACGCGCGGCCCTTGACCGGGCGCCGCCGGGCATCATCGACCCCCGCTCATGGGCCTATTGGAATTCCAAGTTAGGGCGCTATCCCGCACCGCCGTTGCCGCAACGTCAATTCGACTGAGAAGTCACATCGGAACCGACACCCCATGGCCCTCAAAAACAAGACCCTCTTCATCACCGGCGCCAGCCGCGGTATCGGCCTGGCCATCGCTCTGCGTGCGGCGCGCGACGGCGCAAATATCGCCATCGCCGCGAAGACGGCCCAGCCCAATCCAAAACTACCCGGCACGATCTACACGGCAGCCGAAGCGATCGAGCAGGCGGGTGGCAACGCGCTGCCCCTCATTGTCGATGTGCGCGACGAAGCCAGCGTCATCGGCGCCATCGAACAAACCGTCGCCAAATTCGGCGGCATCGACATTTGCGTCAACAACGCCAGCGCCATTCAGCTGACCCCCACCACCATGACCGACATGAAGCGCTACGATCTGATGCACCAGATCAACACCCGCGGCACTTTCATGGTCTCGAAATACTGCATCCCGCATCTGAAGAAGGCCGCCAACCCGCATATCCTCAACCTGTCCCCGCCGCTCGACATGAGCGAGAAATGGTTCTCAAATCACGTCGCCTACACGATGGCGAAATTCGGCATGAGCATGTGCGTGCTCGGCATGGCGGGTGAGCTCAAGGCCGACGGCATCGCCGTCAACGCACTATGGCCCCGCACCGGTATCGCGACCGCCGCCATCCGCAACGCCCTCGCGGGCGATGAAGGTATGAAAATGTGCCGCACGCCCGAGATCATGGCCGACGCCGCCCACGTGATCCTGACCAAACCCGCGCGCGCCTTCACCGGCCAATTCTGCATCGACGACACGCTGCTCTGGGAGACAGGCGTGCGCGACTTCGACAAATACCGCGTAGACTCCACAAGAGACCTCATGCCCGACTTCTTCGTCCCCGAAACCTCGATCCCGCCTGTGAGTTTGAAGGCGGCGAGGGGGTAGTCGCTTCACAAACTAGCGGGCGCAACCTTCTCAAGATGCTGTCATCGGCTCCTGACCGGGAGCCGGACGCTCGCGACCGGCGCTCATAAATTTTGCCACCCGCCTACCAGGTCGCCTTCAGCGTCACCAATCCGGCCACCGCGTTGACACCCGCTTCGCCGCCGGCGTTTTGCTGGAACATGACGTTTGTCTGCAGCGTCAGTCCCTCGTCGAGCCTCGCCGTGTAGCCGATCTCGTAATCCGTCTCCGGCGTTGAACTTGCAAGGTTCAGCACCTCTGTCGAATAGACGATCTCGCGATCCTCCGTCACCCCCGTCGACGCCCGCATCACCGCCGAACCGCCGGTGATGTGCAGTGGCCGCGACACGGCGATGCCCAGACTGTCGGTGTCACTGAAAATGCCGGTCTTCGACAACGCAACGCCGTAGGCCTGGCTTTCGATATCCGAAAAGCTCTGGAACAGACTGCCCGCCACCGGCGACGCAGTGGTCCGGCCCATGCTCCACGACGCTGAAAGCGCATACGCTTCTCCCAGGTCGAAACGCACCCCGGCGCCCACCGACGTCGTCGCTGCCGACGCTGTCAGCGCCAACGCGCCTTGCTCGCTCGTGCCCAGCAGACTGTTTTCTTCCTGAGTGTAAGCGGCATTCAACCCGGCAACACCCCACGGCGCGAATTGCCAGCTCATCGCCGCCATCGTGTTCTGCGCTGACCGTTGATGCGTCGCGTCTTGCGTCAGTCTGGCCAGCACCTGATCGCTCGCCAGAACTTCAGTGGTGGTGCCAGCCGTTGTGTCAGGCTCGCTCGCCGCGTGTCCAAACGAGAACGTCAGCCCATCGCCGGCTTCAATCGCGGCCGAGATAAAGTCGGAGTCACTTGTCAGTGCAAGGAACGGCGAATTCATCGCCGAAGCCGACATGAACAAGCCATCATAGGCGCGGCCCGCCGCCAGATCGAGCTGGTTCACGCGCCCCGAGAGTGATGCGTTGTGACCAAGCGTCACCGAAGCGTTGTCCGAAAAGCGCGCCTTGATAACAAGGTCGCTGAGTTCGGTGCCCGGCCGGTCCGTGAAGCTTGCCGCGGCAACACTATTCAGCGCTTGGTCCGCAACAAAGCCGGAAACGGCATAACCGTCCCCGAAACTGGAAACATAACGCAGACCCGAGCCCGCATTGTCCAGCACACCCGCAAGGCTCATTGCGCTGCGTGCAACGGCCGCCGAAAGATCGGTCGCATAGTCGCGCCCGAACGCGTCAAAAAACACCAGCTTCTTGGCGATCAGCGAATTGCGCACCGCCACGCCCAGCGGGCCCGACACGCCCGACCCGCCGACTTCACCCGTGCCGCTATAGCTACTCGTGCTTGCGCCCGACGTTGCGACCGAAGCTGTACCCAACGGCGCCAACGCCGCGTTCAAGTTGACCAAACCGCGGCCATAGATCCCGTCGACGCCAACCGCGCCCAGATCTGTCGCCGACTGCAAGAGGATGCTGACAACTTGCTTGTTGGTGAGAAATGGCGAAGCGCCAAGCACACGCGCCGCAACGCCCGACACATAAGGCGTCGCCATCGACGTGCCCGACATGGTGGCATAACCGCCGCCCTTATAGGCCGACAAAATGCTCTCGCCAGGTGCCACCAGGAACACGTCCTTGAAACACGTCGTCGCGCCGCCCGAGGCTACACAGCCGCCACTACCGGGTGTCTGCGAGAATGTAGAAATCACGTTTGTCGATTTGACCGAACCGACAATCAGCATGCTGCCAACGATATCGGCCTGTGTCGCGTAAGCCGCCGGATAGCCGGGCGCGAACGCATTGCCGCTATTTCCCGCTGCCGCTACGATAACGGCGGTCGCCGCCGCCTGCTGCAAGGGCGCCAGCAACGTCGTCGAAGGCGAACTGCCGCCCAGGCTCATGTTGATGACACGCGCCCCTTTCGTGGTGGCATAAGAAATGCCCTGACCGACCGCCGTGTAACTGCCGCTGCCATTGACGTCCAGCACCTTCACCGCCAGCAAAGACGCGCCCGGCGCAACGCCCGTGTTGCCGGTGCCATTTGCAGCCGAACCAATAATGCCCGCAACATGCGTGCCGTGGCCGTGATTGTCGTCGCCTTGTGCCGACGTGCCGGGACATGCAGCCGTGCCCCCAAAGCAAGCACCGCCGGCCGCGATCCGGCCCGTAAATTCGGAGTGCGTCAGAAAAATGCCTGTATCGACCACGGCCACCAAAATTCCGGCGCCCGTAGAATTCCCCGGCGTGGGCGAGGGCGGGGGAGGGGGCGGACGCCGTGTCCGTTGAACTCTGGCAGCCGTCCCAACATCGCCGAGATCGCTGTAATCCACCAACCAGGTCTTTTCGATATCGCCATCTGCGGCCTCGCTGGCGGTAACACCATAAACCCATTGTCCGGGCAACACTTCATCCGCTTGCGCCATCAAGGGGGATGCACTGACGCCAACGAGCAGCAATGTGACGCAAACGGAACGGGACATGAAGAAACTCCGGGATCAAGGCGCGGAGGACCCGCGTTGAATCCCGATCATGCAGCGCCGCGGCCTAACACTGGGTTCAGCCAATTGAAACTAGTTGACTCAAAATCGCGCCGTTGCGGAGTGAATGGTTCGTAAAACGTCAGGCAATCCGGCAGGCCAGGATTTAGGCTTCGTTTACGATCTCGGGATAAGCAAACAATCCCGCGCTGCCACCGGTGTGCAAGAACACCACAGTCTGCTCGCGCGAGAACTTTCCCCGTCGCACATGGCCGACCAACGCCGCCATCGCTTTGCCCGAATAAACCGGATCAAGCAGCAGCCCCTCCGTCTGCGCCGCCATCAGCACCGCCTCGCGCATCGTGTCCGTCGGTTGCCCATAAGCCTCGCCCTGATAACCGTCGATCACATGCACGCGCGTTGAAATTTCGCCGAGCACACCGCCTGCAAGCTCAAGTGTTTCCAGCGCCAGCGCGTGCGCGGAAGCGGCAATATCGCTGCCGCTCTTCTTGTAAACATTCACGCCCATGATTTTCGTGGTGCTGTTCTCAAGCACAGCGCCCGCGATCAATCCGGCCTGTGTCCCACAACTCGACGACGCATGCACAATCGCATCGACCTTCAAGTCCAGTCTGGCGGCCTGGGTTTGAATCTCGCCAAACGCCTCGACATAGCCCAGCGACCCCACCGCATTCGAACCGCCCATTGGCACGACATAGACTTTGCGCCCTGTGCGTTTGTGCTCGGACAAAATCTCTTGAAGCTTTCCGCTCGCCTTGTCGCCGGTCACCACGTGCATCCGAGCGCCCAACAATCGATCAAGCAAAACATTGCCCGACGTTGAATACGCTTCCTTCTCGCGCTCGACCATGTCGATCAAAATGAGATCGCACAACAGTCCAAGTTTGGCCGCCGCCGCCGCCGTCTGGCGGGCATGGTTGGACTGGATCGCGCCAAAACTGATGACTGCATTCGCTCCCTGCGCCAGAGCGTCTCCCATCAAAAACTCAAGCTTGCGGGTCTTGTTGCCGCCGAAAGCCAGCCCCGTGCAATCATCGCGCTTGACATAAAGCGTAGGGCACTCCGGCCCCAACAAAGCGCGCAGCCGGTCCATCCGCTCCAGCGGCGTGGGCAAGTGCACAAATCGCACACGCCGAAAATGCGAAAGTGAGTGCATCGGATATACTTCTCTTCATTGATGCCCGATTCTCACTCTGTTATGCCATGGTGCGCATAGGAGTTACCACCCATGTCCACCTCCATCATCGTCCAGGATCGCGAAGAGCTGATCCTGCTCCTCTGTGAGGCCGCCGAGTTTGAGCGCGCGGTCATGTGCACCTACCTCTACGCCATGTGGTCGCTGAAACGCGACGAAAGTGAAAGTGTCACGGCGGACGAACTTACGGCGATCAACACCTGGCGCGCCTCGCTGCGCCAGGTCGCCCGCGAAGAGATGCTGCATTTGTGCTTGGTCAACAATCTTCTGGCCTCGCTGGGCGCGTCGCCACATTTGCGGAAGCCAGAATTTCCGGTCCGCGCCGGTCATTTCCCCGCCGACGTTGTGATGAAACTGACACCGTTTTCGCTGGAGGCCCTCAATCATTTCCTCTACATCGAGCGCCCCGAAGGCCTCGATCTCAGCGACGGCAAGGGCTTCGACCACAAGGATCACTATCACCGCGTCGCGCGGCCCGACATGCTGTCACCCACGCCACAGGACTATGCGAGTCAGGGACAACTGTATCACGGCATATTGCAGGGACTGATTGCGCTGTCGGCGCAATGGGGCGAGGACAGGGTTTTTGTCGGCCACGATCAAGCACAAGTCGCGGGCGCCGAGTTCGGACTTCCTGGCCTGTTCAAGGTCACCGGTCTGAACTCGGCCCGCCGCGCGATCGAGGAAATCGTCATCCAGGGCGAGGGCGCACCTGCGCATAGCGAAACTTCGCACTACGCCCGCTTCGCCGCCATCAAGCGCCACCTGGTCGAGATGCAGTCAGCGCGCCCGGCTTTCAATCCAGCGCGCGATGTGGCGGCAAACCCCACGTTGCTGGATCTGCCTGAGCGCGCTGATCTCACACGCATCACCGGCCCACATGCGCCAAAAGTAGTTGACCTGGGTAACGCTGTGTATGCGCTGATGATGCGCACACTAGCCCAGGTGTTTTCACCGGCGCCGTTGCCAGCAGAGCTTCGCGTCGGCTTGGCGGTTGGCTCGACCGAACTGATGGTTGTGCTCCAGATGGTGGGCGAGGCCGCGACACGCTTTCCCGGCGCCGGGCTAAACTTTTCGCTGCCGCGCTCTTCCGGCCAACTGGTACAGAGTTGTGCCGGACAAATTCTCAGCGAACGAACAAGCGAACTTGGGCTTGTCGCAGCGGCCCTTGAACAGCATGCAACAATGCCCGGCGTCGCCTCGCGCCTGCAGGCCCTGGCAAAGCGCTTTGACGAACTCCACGACCGCTTCGAAGGCCATATCGCAATCGCCGTCGACCGCACCGCAGCCGTGAAGGCGCCGGTGGCACCAGCTCCCGCCGCCGATCCATCCGATCCAAACGTTGCAAGCACCAAGGACATCACGCTGCGCTTCGACACCAAGCGCTGCATCCACTCCCGCCACTGTGTTCTGGATGCCCCCGGCGTCTTTCGTGCCAACACCAAGGGCGCCTGGCTGCACCCGGAAGCCTCGCCGGTTGAACACGTCGTGCATGTCGCCCACAATTGTCCGTCAGGCGCCATCACCTACCAGCGCCACGACGGCGCAGCCCAAGAAGCAGCACCCCCGGTCAATGTCATCCGCGTCCGCGAAGACGGACCCTACGCCGTCGCCGCAGATGTCAGCCTGCGTGGGGACATGTTAACCCGCGTCACACTCTGTCGCTGCGGTCAGTCGAAAAACAAACCCTTTTGCGACAACGCGCATCGCGCCGCACAGTTCAAGGCCTCGGGCGAACCTTCAACCATCGAAAGCGATCCTTTGGAATTCCGGGGCGGCACCCTGACCATCGACCCGCTCACCGACGGCCCGCTGCAGATCATGGGCAACGTCGAAATCTGCTCCGGCACCGGCCGCACGATAACCCGCGCCCAGAACGCCAGACTCTGCCGCTGCGGCCAGTCAGGCACAAAACCCTTCTGCGACGGCACGCATGCACGGGTGGGGTTCAGGAGTTAAGATGCCGAACAGAACAAAAATTCCTACAACTATAGCGAATGAAGATGCAGCGCTCATTAAGCTCGGCGAAGCAGCCGCAAGCGACGAGATGTTCTCGGCCGAGACTGTGCGGAGAATTGTATTTGGAGGAGAGAACACGATAAAAGTCATTCGTGAACTCCGAGGGCTGTCGCAACGAGAACTGGCCAAACAAGTAAAATCATCGTCTGCAGCCGCTAACGCGGCGCAGCCACGTCCCCCGCAAGTGGGGGCAGACAGAAAATCTGATGTCTTCCTCCGCTTGCGGGAGAAGCATCTGCGCAGCACTTGTGGCTCGCAGTGGATGGGGGAAAGCGCGCGAACTCCGCGACTCCGCGTGGGTTCACTTGTCTGTGACTGAACACTAGCCCGCCCGCTCAAAACCACTTGGTCCAGCGGAACACGGCGATCTCGATCACGATCAAAGTCGCCAGTATCCAAAGCAAAAGCCAAAACGCATTCGGATCTTCGGCAAGCGGTATGCCAGCCAGGCTCACCCCGAACAGCGACGTGATGAAACTCAGCGGCAGCATGATCGCCGCCACGATCGTCAACACGTAGGAATTGCGGTTCTGCCGCTCGGTCAACCGGTTCAGCACTTCGTCCTGCACCACACTTGCCCGCTCGCGCACACTGTCCAGTTCTTCGACAAAGCGCGTCGTCTCATCGGCCAGTTCGCGAAAATGCGCTGAGTCGATGGCATCGAGCATTTCATGCCGCTCCGTCTGCAGCCGTGTGAACGCTTCCCGTTGCGGAGCCAGATGCCGGCGCAGAGCGATCGCCCGCTTGCGCGCCTGCGCCAGCGCATCGCGCACCTTCGCAATTTCGCCTGACACCACCTGTTCTTCCAATCCATCGACCACATCTGAGAGCTCATCGATCACGTGGCCGACACGCAGATGCAGCGCTTGCGCCAACTCGAACAGACAATCGATCTCGTCTTTCGGGCCCGCGCCGCGCGCCAGCCGCTCCTGAACATCGCGCGTCGCCAGCGAGCGCCGCGACCGCGTGGTAATGATCCGCCGCTTCTGGATCCAGATGCGAAGCGACACCATGTCCTCGGGATCGGCACCCGGATTAAAATTCACGCCGCGCAAACTGACGATCAACCCCTGGCCGTGCAGCACCATGCGTGGCCGCGTATCGGGCGCCAGCAGCGCGTCGATCACAAACGGGTCCAACCCGGCATCATGACGGATATAGTGGTCGGCTTCATCGTTGGTCCGGTTCAAGTGAACCCATAGCGCGCCGGATTCTGGCACCCAGTGCTGCACTTCCGGCCAATCCACTTCCCGTGCGCCGCCAGCGCCATCGAGCAGCAATCCGCTGATCAAACCGTCGTGCTCAGGGTGATTTTGCGTTTCGTTTTCGCTCGTCAATGCCGTCTCTCTGCTTGCGATGGGCCGGGCAATCGCAGAAACTGCCAGCCATGACCACAGCCCTGTTCACACACCAAGCCTGCTTGTACCACGAAACGCCGCCCGGCCATCCAGAGTCGTCGGATCGTTTGCGCGCCGTGCTCCGGGCGCTCGAAGACGAAGCGTTCCAATATCTCGCCCGCGAAGAAGCCCCGCCGGCGGCCCGCGAGGAAATCGAACGCGTCCACCCCTCGTTCTACGTTGACGCCGTGATGAAGGCAGTGCCCGAGCGCGGGTATGGCTCGCTCGACCCCGACACGCATGTCTCGCCGGGCTCGGGCGAGGCGATGCTGCGCGCGGCCGGGGCCGTGGTCGCCGCCGTCGATCGCGTCATGTCCGGCAAAGTGCAAAACGCTTTCTGCGCCGTGCGCCCGCCGGGACACCATGCCGAACCGACGCGCGCCATGGGCTTCTGCCTGTTCAACAACGTCGCCATCGGTGCGCTCCACGCCCGCGCCCGTCATGGCCTGAAACGCATCGCCGTCGTCGACTTCGACGTCCACCATGGCAACGGCACGCAAGCAATGTTCCAGGACGACGAAGAATTGTTCTTCGCCTCCAGCCATCAAATGCCCCTCTATCCCGGCACCGGCCGCCCGCAAGAGCGGGGCAGGGCGAACAACATCTTGAACGCAGCCCTCGACCCCGGCGCCGGCAGCCACGAGTTCCGCCAAGCCTGGGACAACACGGTCCTCCCCGCGCTCGACGCCTTCAACCCGGAGTTCATCTTGATCAGCGCCGGCTTCGACGCCCACCGCAGCGACCCGCTCGCCAACCTGAACCTCACCGAAGCCGACTACACCTGGGTCACCGAAAAAATCTGCGCCATCGCGAAAGCAAGATGCGCTGCCCGCGTAGTTTCAACACTAGAAGGCGGCTACGACCTCAAAGCCCTAGCCGCCTCCGCCGCCGCACATGTCAAAGCGCTGATGGCGGCGTAATACCAGCGGCTGGAATTTCCGATCTGCGCCAGCAGGCCCTACGCGGCACAGCCCCCCCATCGTCTGCAGCCGCTAACGCGGCGCAGCCACTTCCCCCGCAAGCGGGGGCAGACAGAAAATCTTGTGTCTTCCTCCGCTTGCGGGGGAAGTACCTGCGCAGCCCTTTGCTGCTGCAGGGGATGGGGGAGCGGCCCACACTCAAATGACAGTTCTTTGGGCCAGTGGTAGGCGCGAAATGACTGGAAAATCGCAAATGGAGCGTCGCCGACGCCAAGAACAACCTGTCAACTCTCATCGATCGCGCGCTAAAGGGCGAGGGCGAAATTAGGGGACACGTAATTAATTCCTGGAAGGACTGTCGCTCGGGCTCGCCGATCAAAACTAACCACTTGCCGCCCGCGCAATCCACGCACCGAGCTTCGCCACCACCTCGGCCCGGTTCGTCTCGTTCAGCATTTCGTGCCGCCCATCAGCGTAGAAATCGTGCGTCACGTTCTTGATGCCCGCCGCGCGATAGCGTTCGACCAGCGGTTTCAACCAGGCCAATCCGCCATTCACCGGATCCTTGTCGCCGGAGAAGACATAGATCGGCAAATCGCTGCGAATGCGGCTGAGCGCTCCGGGCGCAAACAACGGCGCCGCCGCCGAAAATATCGACTGCATCGACGCGGCGTTCATTGAAAACCCGCACAGCGGATCGGCAATATATTTGTCGACCTCATGCGGGTCGCGGCTGAGCCAATCGAACGGCGTGCGTGCGGGTTCGAACGGCGCGTTGAATGCCCCTAACGCGGACACATTCGGGTCTTGCGGCATCGGCAGCAGGTCAAGCGCCGCCGACCCCGACAGCACCACGCCGTCGATCAGCCCGCTATGCGTCAGCAAATAAATCTGTGCCGCGAATGATCCCATCGAATGGCCGAGCAATATGAGTTTTTTGCCTGGATGCTCGCACCGGGCAAGTTCGCTCAGCCGCGCCATATCATCGACCACTGCCGCAAAGCCACCCGGGCCGAAATCGCCCAAGACTTGCGCCGTCAAGCCATGGCCGCGATGGTCATTGGCATAGATGGCAACGCCGCGCTCACGCAGCGTCTGGAGCGGCGCCAAATATCGCAGCGCGTGCTCGCCCATGCCGTGCGCGACCTGCAAGACCGCGCTCGTGTTGCCCTGTGCCGGCCAGCGATAGGCCGCGATCCGCGTGCCGCCGGTACCATCATAATGGAACAAATGTTTATCGTTGCTCATGACAGCCATCTTAGAGCGCGGATTTGCTCACTTTGCAATTTTCAATCCTCGACCTTGAGCCGTCAAATCCTGTATAGACCCCTCGAACCACAGGTTTGACTCACCGCATGACCAAAGACGACAAAAAACCCGGAACCATTTCCAGCTTGAGCTTCGAGCAGGCGCTCCAGCAGCTGGAAACAATTGTCCAGCAGTTGGAGAAGGGCCAGGTGCCACTCGAGGAATCCATTGAGATTTACGAGAAGGGCACGGCCCTCAAAGCGCATTGCGAAACGAAACTGCGCGATGCCGAGGCCCGCATCGAGAAAATTGTCATCGGACCCGGCGGCGCGCCGTCGGTTGTGCCGTTCGACGAAAAATAGGAATTCGAAAATTGACGATAGCCCCGATTGAACCAGCTCTCAACGAAGTCTCCGTCTTCATGGAAGACGTCCTTCAGGAAATTATGCCCGAACCCGCCGGCCCGCAGGCTCGCGTCATCGAGGCCATGCGCTACGCAACCCTCGAAGGCGGCAAACGCATCCGCGCGTTCCTGGTGCTCCAGGCTGGCCGCTTGTTCGGCGTTGACCGGCGCGCGCTGTCACGCGTCGCGGCGGCCATCGAGTGCGTGCACGCCTATTCACTGGTACACGACGATCTGCCCTCCATGGACAATGACGACATGCGTCGCGGCAGGCCCGCCACCCACATAAAGTTCGACGAGGCGACAGCGATCCTTGCTGGCGACGCTTTGCTCACGCACGCCTTCGCGTTGCTGGCGGCGCATGAAACCCATCCCGATCCCCATGTGCGCAGCGACCTGGTGCTCAGGCTCGCCCAGTCGTCAGGTTTTGGCGGCATGGTCGGCGGTCAGATGATCGACATTGGCGCCAAGGGAACGCTCGACGACATCGGCCAAATTACCAGGATGCAGCGCCTCAAGACCGGCGCTCTCATCACCTTCGCCTGCGAAGCCGGTGCCATTATGGGCAAGGCCTCAACCCAGATGCGCCACGCGCTGACAAATTATGCACAGGATTTGGGACTTGCCTATCAGATCACGGATGACCTTCTGGATGTGGAGGGAGACCCCGCCGTCATGGGTAAAGCCGCGCGCAAAGATCAAAAAGCGGGTAAAGCGACTTTCGTCACAATTCTTGGTTCTGAACGAGCGCGGGCCCAGGCCGAAATGCTGGCCAACCAGGCCGCGGCACATCTTGATGTATTTGATGAAAAGGCAGACCTTTTGCGCGGTCTTGTTTCGTTTGTCGTTAATCGCCGTGCGTAAATGCCGCAACGATGTTGTGCGCTGGAGCGCTAGTTTATAAACAGCGAAAACGGCGGTCAGTTTAGTTGGGTCCCATGGCTCCGAACACTCCTCTTCTGGATAAAATCGCCTCTCCTGCAGACACCCGAAATCTCTCTCGCGACGAGTTGAAAACTCTCGCTGACGAACTGCGCCAGGAAACGATTGATGCAGTCTCCGTCACCGGTGGACATCTGGGTGCTGGCTTGGGCGTCGTCGAACTGACGGTCGCCTTGCACCACATCTTCAACACCCCGGATGACCGCTTGATTTGGGATGTGGGCCATCAGGCCTATCCCCACAAAATCATGACCGGCCGCAGGGATCGCATGCATACCCTGCGTGAGGGCGGCGGACTGTCGGGCTTCACCAAGCGCAGTGAAAGCGAATATGACCCCTTCGGTGCCGCACACTCATCGACATCGATTTCAGCGGGCCTCGGCATGGCCGTCGCGCGCGACCTGAAAGGCGAAAGCCGCAACATCGTCTGTGTCATCGGTGATGGCGCAATGTCGGCAGGCATGGCCTACGAGGCTATGAACAACGCTGGGGCTCAACGCACGCGGCTCATCATCATTCTGAATGACAACGACATGTCGATCTCAAGACCTGTCGGTGCCATGAGCGCCTATCTCGCCCGTGTCGTCTCGTCGTCGGCTTATCAAACGTTGCGCAATTTCGCCAAGCAGTTGGCGCAAAAAATGCCACTCTTTGTCGAAGACAAAGCCCGTCGCGCCGAAGAATATACCAAGGGCATGTGGATGGGCGGCACCTTGTTCGAAGAACTCGGTCTTTATTACGTCGGGCCGATCGACGGCCACAACCTCGACCACCTTCTACCCGTTCTCACCAACGTCCGCGACGCCGATATTGATCGCCCCGTACTCGTCCACGTCGTCACCAAAAAAGGCAAAGGCTACGCGCCCGCAGAAAACTCGGCCGACAAGTATCACGGCGTGGTCAAATTCGATGTCATCACGGGCGCGCAAAAGAAAAGCCAGTCCAACGCGCCGCAATACACAAAGGTCTTCGCCGAAAGCCTGATCGCAGAAGCTGAGGCCGATGAAAAAATCGTCGCCATCACGGCCGCCATGCCGTCGGGCACCGGCCTCGATCTCTTTGCCAAGCAATTTCCCAAACGCTGTTTCGATGTCGGCATTGCCGAGCAGCACGCCATAACCTTTGCTGCAGGTCTGGCGACCGAAGGCATGAAACCTTTCGCCGTCATCTACTCGACCTTTCTGCAGCGCGCCTACGATCAAGTCGTCCACGACGTCGCCATTCAAAAACTGCCGGTGCGGTTCGCGCTCGACCGCGCCGGGCTGGTCGGCGCAGACGGTGCCACCCATGCCGGCTCGTTTGACACCACCTACCTTGCGACGTTGCCGGGCTTCGTCGTTATGGCACCTTCTGACGAACTCGAGCTGCGCCACATGGTGGCAACCCAAGCAGCCATCGATGACGGCCCGTCCTCTGTGCGCTATCCGCGCGGCGAAGGTATCGGCATCGAGCTGCCGGCCAAAGGCATTCCGCTTCAGATCGGCAAAGGCCGCATTGTCCGCGAAGGCACCAAAATCACGATCCTTAGCTACGGCACCAGGCTGGCCGAAGCCCTCAAGGCCGCCGACGACCTCAACGCGCGCGGCCTATCGACCACGGTGGCCGACGCGCGCTTTTGTAAGCCCCTCGACGAAGACCTTATCCGCCGCTTGGCGCGCCACCACGAAGTCTTCATCACCATCGAAGAAGGCGCCGTCGGCGGCTTTGCTTCGCACGTGATGCAGTTCATGGCGGCGTCCGGCCTGTTCGACCGCGGCTGCAAGTTCCGGCCGATGATCCTGCCCGACATTTTCATCGATCACGACACCCAGCAAAAACAATACGATGTCGCGGGCCTCAACGCTCAACACATTGTTGCCACCGCAATGACCGCATTGGGGCATGACGCAAGCGCGATCGGCAGCTTGAGAGCCTGAGTTGCGAGCGCAGGCGTCCGCCCGCTCCATATCACGCGACCCGGCCCCTTCATTCCATGCCGCCTGAGTTGCGCGAAGTCGCCCAAACGCCTCACTTTTCCCCGCCAGCGCGAACCGGACTATCAGCATTTCGCCCGCCGCATGTACGTGCGACGCGCAGAAACCTATCAACACGCATTCCGGCGCCTTGTGACACAAAGGTTACGCCCGCCCGGTATAGCCTGTCGTCAAACAGGGTGGCACGACCATGAAAGCCAGAACGTTTTTCGCATTTCTTCCTCTGCCCGTGGCCTTCGTCACCATGCTGGTGCTCGCGGTCAAAGGTTACGACTTTGTTCTGACCGATTTCCTGGACGGTTTGATCGACTGGTACGAGTCAACACTCGGGCAACTGGTCGAAGAGCTGCACATCAAGGAACGGTTCGAGGAACTTGCCCGCTCTCTGGGCTTTCATGTCGAACTGCAGCCTCACTGGAAGCACGTCTTTATCCTGATGTGGCTGTTCCTGTCGCGATATGCCGGCGGCAGTTCGGAAGGCCAGCCCGTCCGCCTTTGGTTCATGCGCGTGTGGGCTTTCGTCTGCGCATTCGGTGCAGGCCTCATGGCTGGGTCGGACTTTTACGACAGGTCTGCCGTCTTCCTGTGGCCGGTGGCCGGATTCTTTCTGTTCGTATCCGGCGCGCTCGGATGGGGTGTCGCCAGCGGGCAGGCTGGTTCGCGCCGGTCGCGGCTTCTGCTGTTGGCCTGCCTCGCGCTGTTTGTCGGCGCCGGCTACTTCGCGTGGAGTGGCGCATGGCTTCGCTACACGTGGGAGATGTCGGAGTACTACCGCAGCCCCGGATTGACGGCGCTGGTGGTGGCCGCGCTGGCGCTCGCTGTTCTGCTCTTTGTAGCCGGGTTACCGGGTGGCAGCGAGCGCACGGGCTCGTTGCTGGAGCGCCTGGCGGCGAATCCCGGCAGGCGCGTTGGCGGCGAATTGCTGGGCGTGTTCAGCTTTGTGGTGCTGGCGCTCGTGGTTCTGCCTGCGTTTCAGCGCACGCCGGATAAAATTGAGCCATTTGCTGTCGGCGATCCTTCCCGCAACACCTTTCGCGAGTGCGCACATCTGGACGACCACGAAGCCTGCCTCGACATGGTGCGCATTGCGGCGACCGGGGCCTTTCAAACCGCCGATGATGGTGGAGGCAAGCCCGGGCCGGCAGTGGCGGTCGGCGCCTTCCGGATCTCCCGAACGGAAATCACGGTGGCGCAGTTTGCGGAATTTCTGAACGATTCCGGTCAAGGAACCCGAAAGCCCTCTTCGACGTTGTGCAAATGGACGCGCGGTTCCTGGCCGCCGGGTAGCGAGAATCTGCCGGCTACCTGCATCACCTGGGCGGACGCCGATGCCTACGCGAGATGGTTGAGCCGCAAGTCGGGGAGGGCTTACCGGCTTCCGACGGCCGCGGAATGGCAATACGCGGCGAGCGAGGGAGCCGTCTTCGAAGTTCCGTGGGGCTCCGATCAGAAGGCTGCTTGCAAATTTGGGAATTTCTGGTCGCTCAGCGGCCCTTGCGTCGGCGCTGACCCGTACGACCGAACTGCGCCGGTCGGTTCATTCGGCGAAAGTTCGAAACATTTGGCCGACATGTGGGGCAACGTCAGGGAGTGGACAGAGGATTGCCCATACTCCGCCCAGGGTGCCGCTGCGTCGTGGAGCCTGGAGCGACTATTGGGTCCACAATGCGCGCGGCGGCTTCGCGGCGGTGGCTGGCTCGACGTTCCGGTCATCGCGCGCTTCGCCTTCCGCTTCGGGAGCCTGGGCACGCTCGGAGACGACGGTGCCGGGTTTCGTGTGGCGAGAACTGATTAGCTCTTGAATCCTGCACTCCTTACCTCCTTTGGGGGTGCGGGGGCGTGAGCCCCCGGCAAAAGCGACTTTTCCTCAATCCGGTTTCGTTGCAGCGCTCAAAACGCCTTGAGCAACGCGTGGAGCGGTGTAGTCTTCTACGCGTAAAGCATTCGAATTGAGCATGGGCCTGTGAAGTCCGGCACATGCTTTCACTTCGGCCGGACCCGCGTGGTCGAACGGTGCGGCCGGGGCCTGGCGGACCCCCTTGCGCGGCGGCTTCGCGGCGGTGGCTGGAACAACAATCCGGACAACGCGCGCTTCGCCAACCGCAACAGGAACCTGAACACGAACGAAGACAACGATGCCGGGTTTCGTGTGGCGAGCACGCCTCCATGTCAGAGCTCCCGCGGTCACGGCCGCCGGAGGAGAACCGAGGGTGCGTTCAGGGTTTGCCATGTTGAGAAGGGCTGCTGCGACCTGAAGGCAGTCCAATTGCGGCACCCGCTTTGACCTCATGATGAGGTAGCGGGTGCCGCGACGCCTGTGATCGTGCGGTGGAGTCGAGACCCAGGGTGAAGTTGACCTTCCGATCAGTGATAGTATGATGGCGTCATCATGACGGCAACCCAAGCAGCCATCGATGACGGCCCGTCCTCTGTGCGCTATCCGCGCGGCGAAGGTATCGGCATCGAGCTGCCGGCCAAAGGCATTCCGCTTCAGATCGGCAAGGGTCGCATCGTCCGCGAAGGCACTAAAATCACGATTCTAAGCTATGGCACCAGGCTCGCCGAAGCCCTTAAAGCCGCCGACGACCTCAACGCGCGCGGCCTGTCGACCACCGTCGCCGACGCTCGCTTCTGCAAACCGCTCGACGAAGACCTCATTCGCCGCCTGGCAAAAAACCACGAAGTCTTCATCACCATCGAAGAAGGCGCCGTCGGCGGTTTCGCCTCGCACGTCATGCAGTTCATGGCCGGGGAAGGCATGTTCGACCGCGGCTGCAAATTCCGCCCGATGATCTTGCCCGACATCTTCATTGATCACGATACCCAGCAAAAACAATACGATGTGGCAGGTCTGAATGCCCAGCACATCGTGGCCACTGCTTTGACGGCGTTGGGTGGCGCCTCGGCCATCATTGGCTTTAGGGCGTGACAGCACCACTGACGCGCGAAAAGATCGTTCGCCTGGGCCATCGTGGCGACGGCGAAACCGCTGAAGGTCTCTATGTTCCCTTCACCGTGCCCGGCGACATCGTCGCTGCGGAAGTGGTGGGCGAGCGCACCCGCCTGGCGGAAGTCCTGTCGCCCGGACCAACCCGCACGAGACCTCCGTGCAAACACTTCGGCACCTGCGGTGGCTGCGCCCTTCAGCATGTCGAGCCTGTGGCCTATCGGGAGTGGAAGCGCGAGCAAGTCATTCACGCGCTCGCCCAGCGTGGCATCGAAAATGTCGAGATTGCAGACCTCGTCACCTTCGAACCGCGCACCCGCCGCCGCGCCGTGTTTACCGGGCGCATCGTCCACGACGCCGTGATGATCGGCTTTCAAGAGCGCGGTACGCACTTCATCGTCGACCTCGAAGAGTGCCATGTCGTGCACCCGCAATTGATGGCCGTGCTGGCACCCTTGAGGCAACTGCTCATCGGCATATTGCCCGATCAAGGCCGTGCGGAAATCGACGTTCTTCGCACCGATAGCGGTATCGACATGACCCTCGGCCTGCCGCGCGTTGAGATCGATGGCCCCTTGCGCATAAAACTTGCGGGCCTTGCCGCTAAGCTCGAACTGGCGCGCCTGACCGTCAACGGCGAACTCATAGCCCAGGCCCACGCCCCCACCATTCGCTGGGCCGGTGTCGATGTCACGCCACCGCCCGGCAGCTTCTTGCAAGCAGTCCCCGAAGCGGAATCCACACTGCAGGAACTGGCCGTCAAAGGCGTGGGCTCGGCCAAGCGCGCCGCCGATCTCTTCTGCGGCTCCGGCGCTTTCACCTTGGCGATGGCCAGGAAAGCTGCGGTCGCTGCCTACGACAGTGAAAAAGACTCCATTGCCGCACTCACAGCGGCTCTCCGCAATGCCCAGGGACTGAAGCCCATCACCGCTGAACGGCGTGATCTGTTCCGCAGGCCCCTGCTGGCATCCGAACTCAACGCCTTTGACGCTGTCGTCATCGACCCGCCACGTGCCGGTGCGAAAGCGCAATGCGAGCAACTGGCAGCCTCCAAAGTCCAGCGCATCGTCTCCATCTCATGCGGCCCCGCAACTTTCGCCCGCGACGCGCGCATTCTCATCGATGGCGGTTACACGCTTGAAAAAGTGACCCCCATTGACCAATTCCTCTGGTCGGCCCACATAGAGCTGGCAGCGTTGTTTTTGAGGACTTAGCAATGCCCAGCCTCATTGCCCGCACAGCTTACCGCCTCAGCCAATCCGCCCGCGTCGCCTGGTACGGCGGCCATCACATCCTGGCCAACCGCCTGGGCAAACGCACTGCCTTCGCCCAAGCAGGCGTGAAGGTCGAACACAAATACCCAAGTCGTGATCTGTTCCTGAAAGAAATGCAGTCCCTGTTCGAACGCGACTGGGCCAACATCGAAGCGGACCTCTATGCCGCGCCGGCGGCACTCGATCAAAGTGCGCTCGCCACGCTGCGCAAGTCCCTCGACTTTCTGCGCGACGTACCGCAAGTCGCCCGCCGCCGCCGCGACCATGTCCACGGCGAAGTCCTGGACGAGGATTCCCACGAAAAATTCCCGCGCTACTATCTACAAAACTTCCACTATCAGTCGGGAGGGTGGCTGACCGAAGACTCCGCCCAACGTTACGACTTCCAGGTCGAAACCTTGTTCGCAGGCACCGCCGACGCCATGCGAAGGCAAGCGCTCGTACCCATCGCCGAATACCTGAAGGGCAGGGACCAGCGCGGCCTCAACTTGCTCGACGTCGCGACCGGCACCGGACGCTTCCTCACCTTCGTCAAAGACAATTGGCCAAAGCTCAACACCACAGCGCTTGATCTGTCACCCGCATATCTCGATGAAGCGCGCAAATCTCTCAAGGCGTGGCGCGAAGTAACCTTCCTCGAAGCCAACGTCGAAAAAATCCCACTCGAGAACGCCAGCCAGGACATCGTCACCGCAACCTACCTCTTCCACGAGCTCCCGCCCAAAATCCGCCCCATCGTCGCCAAAGAAATCGCCCGAGTCCTTAAGCCCGGCGGCCTCTTCGTCATGGTCGACTCCATCCAACCCGGCGACACCCCCGGCTTCGAAGCCCTGACCGAATTCTTCCCCCAAGCCTTCCACGAACCCTATTTCGAAAGCTACCTCGCCTGGGACATCCGCGCGGGGTTCGAGCAAGCAGGCCTGAAGATGACATCATCGACGCCGGCGTTCCTGTCGAAGGTCGCCGCGTTCGAGAAGCAGACCTAACCCCGGTAGCGCGGGCGCCCCGCCCGCTCTTTCGTTCTGATTCAAAAGGGGCGGGCAGGGGAGCGTGTGAAGAAATTGGTATTTCGACGATTTTGCTGTGCGAGGGTGCAGCTAACCGATTGAATAGATTCAGGTCGAAGTCGATGAATTTCTGCAACTCTGAATTTCTTCACAGCCTCGGATGTCCGCGCTCCCGAACCAGTTACCCCACCTGCGCCCTATGCCGTAGCAGGTGATCCGCCAGCACGCACGCCATCATCGCCTCGCCCACCGGCACCGCGCGAATGCCGACGCACGGATCGTGGCGGCCTTTGGTCTGGATCTCGGCGTTCTGGCCGTCGCGTGTAATCGTCTTGCGAGACGCGAGAATCGACGACGTCGGCTTCACCGCGAAGCGAACGACGACGTCTTGCCCAGTGGAAATGCCGCCCAACACTCCACCCGCCTGGTTCGATAGAAAATGTGGCCGCCCATCCTTCATCCGCATTTCGTCGGAATTCTCTTCGCCGCTGAGCGCCGCCGCCGCAAACCCCGCGCCGATCTCCACGCCCTTGACCGCGTTGATTGACATCATCGCCGCCGCGAGCTCGGCATCGAGCTTGCCGTAGACCGGCGCGCCCAATCCGGCAGGCACGTTCGACGCCACCACCTCGATCACGGCGCCGCAGGAAGAGCCCGCCTTGCGCCGCTCGTCGATGTAGCTCTCCCACAACGCGGCAGCCTTGGCATCCGGCGACCAGAACGCATTGCGCTCGACCTCGGCCCAATCCCAGTTATCGCGGTCCACTTTGTGCGGCCCCACTTGAATCAGCGCCCCACGAATCTGGACTCTACCGTCCACAATGTGATCCAGCACCTTGCGCGCGATGGCGCCTGCTGCTACCCGCGCCGCCGTTTCGCGCGCCGATTGCCGCCCGCCGCCGCGATAATCGCGCACGCCGTACTTCATGAAATAGGCATAGTCCGCGTGACCCGGCCGGAACTTGTCCTTGATGCCCTCATAATCTTTAGACTTGGCATCGACATTGTCGATATGAAGCGCGATCGGCGTACCCGTCGTCACTTGACCGCCCGTGTCGCTGTCGCCGAACACGCCGGACAGAATCTTGACGACGTCCGTCTCTTGCCGCTGCGTGACGAATTTCGAAGTTCCCGGCCGCCGCTTCTCCATCCACGGCTGAATGTCGGCCTCGCTCAAGGCGATGCCCGGCGGGGTGCCGTCAACAACGCACCCAAGCGCCAACCCATGGCTTTCGCCCCAGGTCGTAACGCGAAACAGATGGCCAAAGGTGTTATGCGACACGCCTATTCGTCCGGCGACAACGTCGTCAACAGCGTCGCGCTTTCCTTGACCTTGTCGATCGCAGCCAGCCCAATCATGTGATAGCCGCAGTCAACGTGATGGATTTCCCCCGTCACCGCGCGCCCCAAATCGGACAGGAAATAGAGACCCGAACTGCCGACTTCTTCCAGTGTCACATTGCGCCGCAACGGTGCATTCAGTTCGTTCCACTTCAAGATGAAGCGGAAATCGCCAATGCCCGAAGCGGCCAGTGTCTTCATTGGCCCGGCAGAAATCGCGTTGACGCGAATACCCTTCTTGCCCAGATCCTCGGCCATATAGCGCACGCTGGCCTCAAGTGCCGCCTTTGCGACGCCCATGACATTGTAATGCGGCATCACTTTTTCCGACCCCAGATAGGTCAAGGTCAAAAGCGAACCTCCTTGCGTCATCAGCTTCTCGGCCCGTTGCGCGACGGCTGTAAACGAATAACAGGAGATATTCATCGTCAGCGCGAAATTGTCATAGCTCGTATCAACGTATCTTCCGCGCAGCTCTTCCTTGTTGGAATAGCCAATGGCGTGGACTACGAAGTCCAGTGAGTCCCATTTTTGTTCCAGCTCGGCAAAGACCGCATCAATCGAAGGGAAGTCCGACACGTCGCACGGCAACACCAATTTCGAGCCAATACTCTCAGCCAAAGGCCCCACCCGCTTCTTCAAGGCGTCGCCCTGATAGGTGAAGGCGAGCTCCGCCCCTTGGTCGTGCACGGCCTTGGCTATGCCCCAGGCGATCGAACGGTCGTTCGCAACCCCCATGATCAGGCCGCGCTTGCCCTTCATTAAACCTTTGATTTGGCTCATATTTTGGACTGCTTGCCTCGGGCGTTTGTCAAAGTTTGAAACTGTCCGCAACGCTAGTCAAATTCGCAAGGCGGGTCAAACCACACATTGTGAATATCCGCTACCAATTCGAACGGGCGTTAACGACGTCTAGTTCAAGTCAATTGCGAACGCCTTGAGGTTGGCGAGCTCCGCATATTCAAGCGCCCCTTCTTGCGTGGCAAGCAGGGCCACTTTGGGAGCTCTTCCTGCCAGGAACGCCTCCTGCCAGCGCGGGGCGCACAGGCACCAGCGATCCCCTGGTTTGAGCCCGGGAAAACCAAACTGCGGCATCGGCGTCGACAAATCGTTCCCGCGCGATTTCGAGTACGCCAGAAACTCAGCGGTCATGACAACGCACACCGTGTGTGAACCCGTATCTTCGGGCGAAGTGTTGCAGCAGCCGTCACGAAAGAAGCCTGTGACGGGCTCAAAGCTGCACGGTTGCAATTCACCGCCCAGCACATTGCGCTGCGACTGTTTCCGCCCGCCGCCACTGCGTTCCTGATAGGCCATGTGCGTCCTCGAATGGTTGGCCGTCGCCAATCTCGCGCCAGGCTGTTATACATGAAATACCAGCCCGGAAAGACCCAAGATATGCAACGCCAAAGCATCGAAAGCGCCGTCGTGGCAGTTGCCATACTCGCGCTGCTCGTTTCGGTCGTCCATATCTATCGGACAAATCTGACGAACCACCCGCCGGACATCCAGAACGACGTGATGATGAAATCGTCGCCCGCGGCCAACCCGCCACCGTCAATCGCGCCCTGAGATTTCCGCTTTTAGTAATCTGCGCAGTGTTGTATGGCCAAGCCGTGTCACGCATCCGTAGCTCAACTGGATAGAGCACCAGACTTCGAATCTGGGGGCTGGAGGTTCGAATCCTTCCGGGTGCACCACAATTTGCTCTATCGCCCCGGCCACCCCTCACGCGACAGCACCTGTGCCAGTTGCTCAAAATCAGCGCGCCCGGCGTAAATTTGCGCCGACAGGCGCAGCAGCAACTTTCCCTGATAGGCTGACGCCGCAATCTGAAAGCGGTGCCGGTCCCAAAATCCGTTGATCAGGAATTGCGCATCGTCAGGGTGCGCCTCGCGCGTCTGCGGCAGGTGATAGGCGCGCATGGCGGCAAACATCGCATCCGGCGCAATCGGCGTGGCACCAATCTCTGCCAAGATTGCAACCCCGGTGCGCGATAAGTCAGACAGGTAGCTGCGAATTGCAGGCGCGCCAAACCGCTCAATGAAATCAAGCGCAGACGGCACCGTCAGAAACGCCGTCACATCGCGTGTCCCCACATAGTCGAAACACAGTGGAAACGGATCGTCGTAGTAGTGACTGACCGACAGTGGCCGCAAGCGTACATCATCCGGATCGCGCGCCCAAAGAAACGCAGAGCCTTTCGGTGAGTAAAACCATTTATGCGCCGTCGCCGTGTACCAGTCCGCGCCGGTGGCTTCCAGATCGAGATCGAGCTGTCCCAAAGCATGCGCGCCGTCGATCATCACTTTGACACCCCGGGCCTGGAGTGCTTTGGTGATCTCAGCCACCGGAAAGACAATCGCCGTCGCCGACGCAATGTGATCGATAATGGCCAGCCGCGTATTCGGACCGGCAGCATCGGCAATGCGCCCCACGACGTCGTTGGCCTGCAAAGGCAGCGGCAACGAAACCGTCACCATGCGCGCGCCGCTCCGGCGGCATTTTTCTTCAATGCTGAGGCGCACGGCGTTGTAGACGCAATCGAGCACAAGAATTTCGTCGCCGCTCTTCAGCGCCAGCGCGCTCAGCACTGTATTCACCGCCTCCGTCGGATTGGTGACGAAGGCCATTTGCCGCCCGCTGGTGCCGATAAAACCAGCCAATCGATCAGCCGCCTGGCGCAGCATATTGGAAGGATTGAGCGGCGACACAGTGCGCCGGAAAAACTGATCCGGCTGGCGTTCCATCGTTTCGCGCCAGCGCGACTGCGCCGCCAGCACTTCGATCGGGCAGGCGCCAAACGATCCGTGGTTGAGAAATATCCCGTCGGCGTCAAGATGCCAAAGCGGGCGAAGCTGTCTGCCGAAAATGCTCATGGCCGGCAGGCTTATTGATTTTACGCGCGCTTGTTAAGCGCTTATACCATCAACCGCTGCGGCCCAAAGGCGCGCATGAAAACATCGGCACAGAACCGGGCCCGCCGCTCGATCTCGGCAGGTGCCATCTCGCACCACAATCCAAGCAGCCCGCGACTTTCGATATGTCCGGTGATCAGCGACAGGAAATGCTCCGCCACCATTTGCGGATCGCCGCCCGTGTCCAGCCGGCCCAGCCGCTCCTCGCGCGCCATCCACAGAGCCAGCGCTTCCAGCATCTGCTTCGGACCGGCTTCATAGTAAGCCCGGCCGATATCCGGGAATTGCTGGCTCGCCCCGATCATCATCCGGTAGTAGCCGATCTCATGTTCGCCGCAGGCATGCGTGTAGTATTGCCGGGCGACATCGGTCAGCATGTCGCGCGGATGACGCTCAAGCGATGAGGCATTCAAAGGCGCCCGCATCACCGCCGCGCGGTCCGCGATCATCGCCTTGAACAAATCTTCTTTGCTGCCGAATTGATTATACAGCGTCTGCTTCGACACGTTGGCCGCCGCAGCGATCACCTCCATCGCCACGTCATAGCCATGGGTCCTGAACATTTCGCCGGCCGCTTCCAAAGTGCGCGCCCGCGCCGAAAGCAACTGGGATGGAGTAAGCTGCACAGCAGCAGCAGTTTGACGGCTCATCGCAACCTGTCACCTTTACAAAAGAGTGGTTCCCCTATCAGCGCATCAAGGTGATTCGCCGATAGGTCATATGCTGACGAATCGTTTCTGGACTGAGAAGTCCAAAATGCGGAAACTTAACAAAATACTAACGATTCACGGCGATTCACGACGCACCCTGTCCTATTCGCCTCCAAAAATCGCACTTCTCAGCCAGAACTTTCAGGACAAACAGGACACAGGACACTGTCTCAAAAACACTGTCCTGTTTGTCCTGTCTCATTTTATGCCCGCCGGACTTTGTCGTCGGTGCCGTCGCGGATCGTGTTGGAATTTGCTGACGCAGTTCCGGGTGACATGATGGTATCCGATCAAGCTGCGAGGTCAATGTTCTGATTGTCAGGCTTGTCGGCGAGGGTTTCCCATCCGTCGACCTTTCGCATGGCGATCTGACCAGAGGCCATCAGCGCCCAGAACAACATGGCGGCTGTTTCGGCGCAGGGCAGAACGGTCTGCGTTTTGATCCTGCGTTTGAACTCCTCATGCAAACGCTCGATGGCATTCGATGTGCGGATCGATTTCCATTGGCTTTGCGGGAAGCGCGTGAAGGTGAACAGCTTGTCGCCTGCCTCCTCCAGACTGTCGGCGACGGGTTTGTGCTTCAAGCGCCATTTGCGGATGAACGCCTTGCGCTTGGCTTCGACCTCCTGTTTCGTCGCGGCGTAGATCATGTCCTTGTAGTCGTTCGATATTTCCTCGTGCAACCGCTCCGGCGCATGGGCCAGAAGATTGCGGTGTTTGTGAACCGTGCAGCGCTGAACGGCGATATCGGACCACAGCGCGGCGAGCGCCTTCTCGAGGCCCGGCGCGCCATCGACGATGACCAGTTCCGGCGTCTGCAATCCCCGTTTGACGAGATCGTCGAGCAGCGCCCGCCAGGCGGCTTCGCTCTCGCCGCCCATGTTCTTGACCGCGAGCAGCACCTTCTGGCCATCCGCGCGCACGCCGAGCGCCACGAGAAGCGAGATGGAGGTCGCCTTCTTGTCGAGCCGCACGCGCACGACCGTGCCGTCGAGAATGAGGCGGATGATCGGCTCGCCGGCAAGCGAACGCGCGTTCCAAGCTTCCCAGTCGCCCTTCACCTTGCGCCAGGTCCGGCTGACCACGTCCTTGCCGACCGCCCCAGCGAAAATCGCGTTCAACGCACGACGCACGCGGCGCGTGTTGGTCCCGGCGAGATAGGCGCCGGCGATCAGGGCGTCGGCCGCCTGCGTGCGGCGCTGATAGGCCCGCAGCGACTTGCTCTTCCACTCGCCGGTCTTGCCGTCCTCGCCCTCGATGCGGGCGCGCGGGACAGAAATCTCCGCTTTTCCGAACGTGCCCGTCAGCGTGCGCCTGCGATGGCCGTGCCGGCATCCGACGACGGGCGCGGCGGCGTCTTCAACCTCGCTCGCCTTGCGCCGTCCGTAGCGTGGGCGCGACAGGACGCCGTCCAGCTCTTCTTCCAGCATCGTCTCGATGAAGCCGCGCACGCGAGCGCGGACGCCATCCGCGATCGGATCGAACCAGTCGTCGAAAAGCATAATGTCGGCGGCGACAGCCGCCGTCTTCGTGGTATCCTTCGTCATGGCGTGGTCTCCTTTCCAGCGCTTCAACGCTGGAATCACGTGGGTTGAGCAACCCGGAGACTACGCCAACCAAATTCCAACCACTCCCGCGACGGCACCTTGTCGTCCAGCCGTTCCAGATTGCGGCTCATGCGTTTGTATTTGGAGAGTTTCTGCTCGGCCCAGAACGCCAGCGCACTTTGATACAGGGCGCGCGCCCGTTGATAATGCCCAAGTGCGGCCGTCC